>JGI20225J20221_1000104_pt1 | contig 255240 bp, 254 predicted proteins | sample BioMet4_FD_20221 | JGI IMG/M metagenome (IMG submission 20221) | reverse complement strand
GACACTCTGTGATTTCTCACAAAGCATCTACCGCTGGTGCTTTCTTTTTCGTTACGTTGTTTAATTTACAAGGTACACGCCGCTTCGGCGGAACATTGCTATTGTACAGGAAGCTTTGCCTTTTGTCAAGAGTTTTTTCAACTCTTTTTGACTTTTTGCATCGCCCGCTCTGTGAAACAGCCTGATTAGGTTACCACAGTTTCCCGTGTTTTGTCAAGCCTTTTTTCAAGAACTTAACTCTCCCTTTTCAGTTCCGCCGTCCACTCTCGCGGACAGCTTTGTTAGAATACCAGCCTCAACCAAAATTGTCAACCCCTTTTTAACTTCTTTTTACTTTTTTTTGATATTTACTATCTTTTTACCTTATAATGGGCCCTTAAGCTGTACTCTTCTGACCACGCGTCCAAAGCTGTCAACCGCATCGACTTGTTTCTTCTTTTTTCGCAAAGGGCAGTTGCGGTATGGCAGTAAAGGTGTTATGATGGATTTAATGTAAATTTTTCGATGCGGCGCAGGATATGCTGCATGAATGGAGAAACTGTACCATGTTTGAAAGTTTTATGACCGCGCTGCGCGTGGTTGTCCCCCTTGCTCTTTTGATGGGAATCGGAGTTCTGGTCCGAAAAGCCAAGGTGGTTGACCGACCTACCATGCGGAAAGTGGACACTCTTTGCTTCCGACTGTTCATGCCCACGCTGCTGTTCACAAATATTTACGAGTCCGATCTGCTCCACAGCATTGATGGTTGGGGCTTTCTCTATGTACTGGTCTGTATGCTGATGCTCTTTTTTGTAGTGGGCGTCTTCCTGCCCCGCAAACTGCTGGCGGACAGCGGCAGCGCCGCCTCGGTGGGGCAGGCGTTGATTCGGCCCAACTATATATTATTTGGCATCGCAGTGGCAGAATCCATTTATGGCAAGGGCGGTGCCGGCACCGTGGCTCTATTCGGCGCGCTGATCGTACCGCTAGTCAATATCTTCTCCACACTAATTCTGGAATTGAACCACTCGGGCAGTGCCAGTCTGAGAAAGCTGTTTCTTTCCGTTTTGAAAAACCCAATGATTATCGCTACACTTTTGGCCCTGGCTCTGATGACCCTGCACATCCATATCCCGGACCTGCTCTACTCCGTCATCAAGGATGTGGCGGGCGTTACCACTACCATCGCCTTCATCTCCCTGGGCGTCAGCCTGGATCTGGGGCAAACTCTTTCTAACCGTCGTACATTGATACTAACAGTGCTGGCCCGAATGGTGCTGATCCCGCTGATCTTTCTACCTATCAGCATTGCGTTGGGATTCCGGGATGGGGTGCTGTGCTCTCTGATGATCTTTTTTGCCGCTCCCACCGCGGTATCCTCCTATCCCATGGCCGTGGCTATGGGTGCTGACGGCCCCCTGTCCGGACAGCTGGTGTGCAGCACGACGGTTGTCTCCATTTTTACTATTTTCTGCTGGACATTTTTGCTGCGGACTCTGGGACTGATGTAAACCCAAACATAAGAAGCGCTTCCCGCTTGACGCGGGAAGCGCTTTTCTGTGCCTTATGATGAGAGCCGATCATTCCACGGTGACGGACTTTGCGAGATTCCGGGGCTTATCTATGTCGCAGCCCCGCTGCAGCGCCACATAATAGGCAAACAGCTGGAGGGGTACCACACCCAGAGAGGGCTGGAGCATGGCAACCGCGTCCGGCACGGCAATCACGGAATCCGCCGTCTTCTCCATCTTCTCCTTCTGACCGACGGTGGTCAGGGCCATCACTTCCGCGCCCCGAGCCTTTACCTCTATCACATTGCTCATGGCCTTGTCAAACAGAGGCGCATAGCTTCCAAGAGCAATCACCAGCGTTCCAGGCTCGATCAGGGAGATGGTTCCGTGCTTCAACTCGCCGGAGGCGTATGCCTCGGAGTGTATATAACTGATCTCCTTCAGCTTCAGAGATCCCTCCATGCCCATGGCATAGTCCAGATTCCGCCCGATGAAGAAAATAGAGTCATGATTGAAATACCGGGAGGCGAAATATTTGATATCCTCCGTATTCTTCAAAAACGCGGCCATCTGTTCCGGCAGGCGCTGGATACCCTCCATGGCTGCGGCGTATTCCGCCCCGGAAACCGTCCCCAGCAGGTCGCCAAGATACAGTCCCACCAGATCCATCAGAGCCAGCTGGGTGGAATACGCCTTGGTGGTGGCCACGGCGATCTCCGGCCCGGCCCAGGTGTACAGCACGTCGTCCGCGTCCCGGGCGATGGAGGACCCCACCACGTTGACAATGGCCAGGGTTCGGCCTCCCCGGCGCTTGGCCTCCCGCATAGCGGCCATGGTATCCAGCGTCTCGCCGGACTGGCTGATGACCACCACCAGAGAATGCTCATCCACCAGCGGGTCGCAGTACCGGAACTCGCTGGCCAGCACCACTTCCACAGGGCGGCGCAGCAGCTTTTCCCAATTGTACTTGCTGACCATGCCCACATGGTAGCTGGACCCGCAGGCGATGACGAAGATGCGGGAGATGTTTTTCACATACTCCTGCGTCAGCTTCACGTCGTCCAGCACAACTCTGCCCGCCCGAATACGGGGAGAGATAGTGCGGCGGATGGCGTCCGGCTGCTCCATGATCTCCTTGAGCATGAAGTGGGGGTAGCCGCCCTTTTCCGCGGCGGAGACGTCCCAGTCCACGGTCCGGCGGGTCTTCTCCACCGGGACCAGCTCGCTGTCGAACACATCGATGCCTTCCGAGGTAACCATTGCGATCTCCCCGTCGTCCATGTAGGCCACTTCCCGGGTGTACTTGATGACCGCCGTCACGTCAGAGGCGATGAAATTGCAGTCCTTGCCGTAGCCCAGAATCAGCGGGCTGTCCTTTCGGGCGGCAATCAGGGCATCCGGATAGTCGGAGCAGATGATGCCGAAGGCATAGGACCCCTCGATGCGCCGCAGGACGCGGCCCACGGCCTCCAGCATGTTGTGGCACTCGTTATAGTGGAACTCCAGCAGCTGGGCCACCACCTCCGAGTCGGTGTCGGAGGTAAATTTCACGCCCAGCTTCAGCAGATGTTCCTTGATCTCCATATAGTTTTCAATGATGCCGTTGTGGACCAGAGCAATATTACCGCTTTCGCTGACGTGGGGGTGGGCGTTCACATCACTGGGCTCGCCGTGGGTTGCCCAGCGGGTGTGGCCGATGCCCAGCGTCCCCTCCAAGTCCACGCCGCCATGGATCATATCGCTGAGAACCTTCAGGCGGCCTTTCGATTTCTTCACTTGAAGGCCTTTTGTTTCAGACCGGATCGCAACGCCCGCGGAATCGTAACCCCGGTACTCCATCCGCTCCAGACTGTCCAGCAAAATCGGGGCTGCCTGTTCGCGGCCCGAATAACCGATAATTCCACACATAAAATAAAATCCTCCTGATAATTAATTTGTCTCCCACAGGCTCAAAAAGCCTATAAGACGCAGACCGGCCCCGGTTTCCGGGCCCGGCTATCAAAAGGACAAACGCGCAGAAGATTTGTCTCTTTTCCCACAGTCGCAGCCTCTCTGTTTTGCGGTTACCCGCATATTTAAGGACTGCGTGACACGTCCGTGGACGCGGAGGGGCATCCGCCGAATTCTCGATACTCCCCTCTCCTCGTTATCCCGCAAAGCGGACACCTCGCGGGCACATGGCGCTGGTGACGGGTTTTCCCGTGATCCTCCTTTCTCATTCTGCGACTGGAACCTATCTATGATAATCCCCGCCCTTGCAGACGGAGCCTTATCCACATTTAAAACGCTTCCGATCCGGCCTTTCCAAACGGCTGCTTAAACCCAATTTGCGGCCCTGGTCCCCCCGGAAAACATTTCGCCGTATACGCCTGATTCTCCCGGCAAATACTGGTGGAAAGGGGGCGTGCGCATATGGCCACCGCATTTCTGCGGACCGTCATTCTCTATTTTCTCATCATGGTCGGACTCCGGCTCATGGGCAAGCGGCAGATCGGAGAGCTGGAGCCCAGCGAGTTGGTACTGACCATGATGCTTTCGGACCTTGCAACCGTACCCATGCAGGATTTTGGAATTCCCCTGCTCTCGGGGGTCATCCCGATTTTGACGCTGCTTTCTCTCTCCATGTTATTGAGCCAGCTGTCCCTTTGTTCCATCCGGTTCCGGCGGCTGCTGTGCGGATCCCCCACGGTACTGATCGACCGCGGCAAACTCCGGCAGGACGCCATGCGGAAAAATCGCTTCACCATCGACGAGCTGCTGGAGGAACTGCGGGGGCAGGGTATCAGCAATCTAAACGACGTGAAATACGCAATTCTGGAAAATTCCGGTCAGCTCTCGATCCTGCCCTGGCCCGAGGTCCAGCCGCCATCGGCAAAAGATTTGGGTACGGAAGTCACAGACAGCGTCTCCCTTCCCATCATCCTGATAAACGACGGGCGAGTCATAGCCCGGAATCTGGAGCAGTACGGAAAATCGGAGGAATGGCTTCAAAAGCAGGTAAAAAGGCAGGGCCTTGCCAGCTGCCGCGACGTATTTTTGCTGACCATTGACGGCGGCGATAAAATCTATTGTCTTCCAAAGGAGAAAACCACATGAAATCATGGCTGACGCCTGTTTTCCTGCTGGCGGCGATTCTGGCCGCCTCCGTGCTGAACTGCCATGCCACGAAGCAGAATGTGATCCGCTGGCAGGGTCAATTGGAGGCGGCGGAAGCAGAGGCCGCCGCAGAAAACTGGAGCGGCGCGGAGGCCACCCTCTCCCAAAGCTATGACGACTGGTCCAGCCGTCAGACTTATCTCCATATCACGACGGAGCACGACGCGGTGGACAGTGCGGACGCCATGTATCGCCGCTGCGCCGCATATGCCGCCGAGAAAGAGCCGTCCGAGTTCCGGGCAGAACTGACGGGCCTCAAGCACCAATTATGGCTTCTGGTAGAAATGGAGCGGTTCAGCATCAAAAACATCCTGTAAAGTTACTGTCCAGCGTCCGACCGCTCAACGGTCGGATGTACATATGTGCTACGGCTATTATAGCACATCTCTTCAGAAAACTGCAATAGGAAATCAATTACGCGGAAATCAGCGAAGGAAACACCTGATCGTTGGATACGCTCCTTTTATGCGGTCTGAACAAACACGGCAGCGGAAAAGCAGTTGCCAAGCATCGGCAAAAACGCTATACTGAGACGGAATAAACCGATTTTCGGGATAAAAGGAGGAAACGGTATGAAAGCAAAGGCGGCGGTCAAGCGCATCATCGAAACGCTGAAGGACGTCTACCCAGATGCGCTTTGCTCCCTGCAATACGCGAAGGACTATGAGCTTCTGTTCGCCGTACGGCTCTCCGCCCAGTGTACCGACGCGCGGGTAAATCAGGTGACTCCCGCTCTGTTTGCCCGGTTCCCCACCCTTCAGAGCTTCGCGGAGGCGGACGTAGCGGAGGTGGGGCAGTACATTCACTCCTGCGGGTTTTTCAACGGAAAGGCCCGGGATCTGGTGGCCTGTGCCCGGAAATTGCTGACTGACCACGGCGGAAAGGTCCCCGCCACCATGGAGGAGTTGACGGCTCTGCCCGGCGTGGGACGGAAGACGGCGAATCTGATTCTGGGGGACGTCTACGGCCAGCCAGCCTATGTCTGCGACACCCACTGCATCCGCATCGCGGGCCGTCTGGGCCTGACGGACGGCAGCAAAGACCCCATGCAGGTGGAGCGGCAGCTCCGGCAGGTTCTCCCACCCGCGGAGTCCTCCGACTTCTGTCACCGAATCGTGCTGTTTGGCCGGGACACCTGCACCGCCCGGTCCCCCAGATGCGAGGACTGCCCACTGCAAAGGGACTGCGATCTGAGAAAGTCAGAGAAGAAGGCGGCGAAAAAGTAGTACAAAGAGGGAACCCCGCCTCCGGACAAAGTCCGGAGGCGGGGTTCCCTCCTGTTTCAACGTTTCAGCAACCTCATGACATCCTGATCCGCGCCCAGCATAAAAACGCGCTCGTCAGCCACGAAGATATGGTCCGGACCCGGCAGGGGCGAGAGAATTCCGTCCTTCCGCACAGCCAGGATGCTGACATGGCTCTTCTGCCGTACCGCCAGCTGAACCACGGTCTTGCCGACCCATTCGGGCGGCACATCCGTCTCGTAAATGGAAAAACCCGTTGCAAGTTCCACATAGTCAAAAATGTGTTCGGAGCTGTACTTCACCGCGGCCCGGATAGCGGTCTCCTTTTCGGGATAAACCACTTCGTCCGCACCGTTGCGCAGCAGGAACTTGGCATGTACGTCCCGGGCGGCCCGTGCCACTACCCGCGGCGCGCCGCAGTCCTTCAGCAGAGCCGTGGTCTCCAGAGAGCTTTGAAAGTCGTCCCCAATGGCGACCACACATACGTCAAAATTTCGCACTCCCAATGACCGGATAAACTGCTCGTTTGTGCTGTCTCCGATCTGGGCATTGGTAACATAGGGCAGGACTTCATTGACCCGGCTTTCGTTTTGGTCCACCGCCAGCACTTCGTGATGCAGTTCTGTCAGCTTCATGGCCATGTGTTTTCCGAATCGGCCTAGGCCGATAATGAGAATAGATTTCATAGTGTTCTCCTTATCCTATGGTTATTTTCTCTTGGGGAAGCTGGCTGGGGGTGGGCACATGGCTACCCGCCGCGGCATAGATCAGCGTCAGCCCGCCGACACGGCCGAAGTACATCAAAGCGATCAGGACCAGCCGGGAAGCGGCGCCCAGTGTAGGCGTCACTCCCAAAGAGAGGCCCACGGTGCCGATTGCAGAGGCAGTTTCAAACAACGCCGCCGTCAGCGGTACGCGGTCAAACAGGCTCAGCAGACCCGCTCCCAGCGTGAACAACGCAACAAACAGAAAGAACAGCGCCGCCGCGGTGCGGGGTGTCTCCGCCGTCAGGCGTTTGCCGAAGCAACGGACGTCTGCCTTGCGGCTGTATACCGATCGGACGCACATGACCAGAGTCGCCAGCGTCGTAACCTTGAAGCCGCCCGCTGTGGACCCTGGCGCGCCGCCGGTCAGCATCAGCAAGATGGTTATTAAAACGGATGGCTCCGTCATCTGGGAATAATCGACCGTGTTGAAGCCCGCCGTCCGGGGCGTCACCGCCTGAAATGCCGCCGCCAGTACCCGCTGCCCCATCGGCATTCCCTGCCATTGGGGTGCACCGAACTCCCCGGCAAAAAAGAAGACCGCAGGGACAACCAGCAGGATCAGTGTGACAGTCAAAATCAGCTTGCTTTGCAGTCGGTAAGCGTGCAGATGAAAATGGTTTCGGCTGAAATCCTCCCAGGTGAGAAAACCGATACCGCCCACGAAAATCAACGCCATGATGGTCAGGCATACCAGTGGATCTGACGCGTACCCGGTCAGGGAAGAAAACGGTCCCCGCTCCCCCATCAGGTCGAAACCCGCGTTGCAAAACGCGGAGACTGCGTGGAACACAGCAAACCACAGGCCCTTGGCCAAATGATACTCCGGTACAAACCGCAGCGCCAGCAGTACGGAGCCCACGCCTTCCACCGCCAGCGTGGTCTTCAGGATAAAGCTGGTGAGCCGAACAATGCCGCCCATTTGCGGCGCGTCGATGGACTCCTGCATCAACCAACGCTGCCGCAGACCGATCCGCCGCCCGGAGAGGATTGCCGCCGCCACCGCCATGGTGATCACACCCATGCCGCCGAACTGGATCAGCAGCAAAATCACCACCTGACCAAACGGCGCCCAGTAGGTATACGTATCCAGCACCACGAGTCCCGTCACACAGGTAGCTGAGGTGGCAGTGAACAGCGCATCCAGAAATGGCGTGGCGTGGCCGCTGCGGGCGGCAAAGGGCAGCATCAGCAAAACTGCTCCAAAAACGATCAGCGCTAAAAAGCCCAGCAGAACCACCTGCGCAGGTGACACGTGTTTTTTTATTGCCTCCATTATATCGCTCCCGTCTTAAAACAAGGTGATCTGGCTGGTCTCGGCCATGCCAGCGAAAGCCCCCAGCTTCTTCAGCTGTTCGATGTGGGTCTTGGATAGTTTATTGCAGCACATGGAAAATTCCTCAATGGAGATAAAAGACTTCCCCCTCCGCTTCTCCACCGTGTCGATGGCCGCCGTCTCGCCCAGTCCGTGGACCGCGGTGAAGGGCGGCAGGAGGCCGTTTTTCGTCACCTTGAATTTCGTGGCCTCCGATTCGTAGATGCTGATAGTATCGAAGTGAAAGCCACGGAGGTAGAACTCATAGCACACCTCCAGCGTGGTCATCAGGTCCTGCTCCACCGCCGATGCGTCCTTGTTGTTTTCGATCTCCCGGATTTTCCGCTTCACCGCATCTTTACCTGCACAGCAGTATTCTGCGTCGAAGGCCTTGGCTCGGACAGAGAAAAATGTGGCGTAAAACGCCAGAGGCTCATGAACCTTGTACCAGGCAATGCGGAACGCCATGGTGACGTAGGCTACGGCGTGGGCCTTGGGGAACAGATAGCCGATCTTGGCCAAAGAGTCGATGTACCAGTCGGGCACGTCGTGCGCATGCATGGCCTCCACCCAGCCGTCCTGGAACCCGCCTTTTTTCACCTTGCCCTTACGGACGGCCTCCATAATCTTAAAGCTCATCTTGGCGTCCAGACCCTTGGAGATCAGATACAGCATGATGTCGTCGCGGCAGCCCACCGTTTCCAAAACGGAGGCCACGCCGCCCACAATCAGTTCCCGGGCGTTGCCCATCCATACATCCGTGCCGTGGGAAAAGCCGGACAGACGCACCAGCGTATTGAAATCCTTTGGCTTGGTGTCCATCAGCATTCCCCGGGTAAATCGGGTGTTAAATTCCGGGATGGCCACAGCTCCGGTCTCCCCCACCACGTCGTCGTGCTCATAACCCAGCACCTTGCTGGAGGTAAAGATAGACATGGTGTCCGGGTCGTCCAGCGGGATGGAATGGGGGTCCACGCCGGTCAGGTCCTCCATCATGCGGACCATAGTGGGATCATCGTGTCCCAGCATATCCAGTTTCAGAAGATTTGCCTCCATGGAGTGATATTCAAAATGGGTGGTGATGATGTCGCTCTCCGCGTCGTCCGCAGGGTGCTGGACGGGGCAGAAATCTTCCATCTCCATATCGTCAGGCACCACCACAAGGCCTCCGGGGTGCTGGCCGGTGGTGCGCCGAACGCCCACGCAGCCCAGTGTCAGATGGTTTTCCTCTGCCCGGCCCGCGGTCGTTCCGTTCTCCTCCAGATATTTTTTCACCATGCCGTAAGCGGTCTTCTCCGCCAGAGTGCCGATGGTGCCCGCACGGAACACCTGGGTCTCGCCGAACATCTCGATGGCGTGACGGTGAGCCTTGGCCTGATACTCTCCGGAGAAGTTCAGGTCGATATCGGGAACCTTACCGCCGCCAAATCCAAGAAACGTCTCGAAGGGGATATCGAACCCGTCCTTCACATACTTTTCACCGCACACAGGACACAGTTTGTCCGGCATGTCCGCACCGCAGCCGTAGGACCCATCCTGAATGAACTCCACATTCTTGCACTTTGAGCAGCGATAGTGGGGCGGCAGGGAGTTGACCTCCGTGATGCCGGACATATAGGCGACCAATGATGAACCCACGCTTCCCCGGGAGCCCACCAGATAACCGTTCTCCAAAGACCGCTGAACCAGCTTTTGGGCGGACATATAGACCACATCGTACTTGCCCAGTATGCTCCCCAGCTCCACGTTCAGCCGGTCCACCACCAACTGGGGCAGCTCTTCGCCGTAAAGCTCATGGGCCTTTTCCCAGACCATACGGTTCAGGTCCACCTCGGAGTTTTCAAGGCGCGGGGGATACAGATCCGGCGGCAGCAGCTCAAAGCTCTCCACGCTGTCCGCCACGGCCCGGGTGTTGGTCACCACCACCTCGTACGCCTTTTCCTTCCCCAGATAAGAGAATTCCTTCAGCATTTCGTCGGTGGTCTTAAAATAGATGGGAAGACTCGCGTCAGCGTCCGGAAACTTTTTCGACGCCAGCAGAATGTGGCGGTACACCTCGTCCTCCGGCTCCCGGAAGTGGACGTCACCGGTGGCGCAGACAGGCTTTCCCATCTCCTCGCCCAGCCGCACGATGGTCCGGTTCAGTTCCCGCAGTTCCTCCTCCGACTGCACGTCACCGCTGCGCAGCATAAACATATTGTTGCAGACGGGCTGGATCTCCAGATAATCGTAATAGGACGCGATGCGCTTCAGCTCATCCCAGTCCTTGTGGTCCGCCACGGCCCGGAACAGCTCCCCAGCCTCACAGGCCGCACCCACGATAATGCCCTCCCGATACTGGTTGAGCAGTGTCTTGGGCACCGTGGGGACACGCTTAAAGTATTTGAGATTGGATGCTGTGATGATCTTATAGAGATTTTTCAGGCCAACCCGGTTTCTCGCCAGTAGGATAATGTGCTTGGGAAAGCGGTTGGACTTGCTGCCCAGAGGCCGCAGCTTTTCCATTTCGGCGTTGACCTGCTGCAATCTGGTCACGCCCTTGTCCTTCAGCATCCTCCAGAAGGGGATCAGCATATAGCCTACCGTCGCGCCGTCGTCGCTGGCTCGGTGGTGGTTGAAGGCGGGCAGGTCCAGTTCCTCTGCCACGATATCCAGCTTGTACTTGCTTAGCTTCGGCAGCAGGTTCTGGGCCAGAATCAGGGAGTCCACATAAGTGGGATGAAACGTAAGGCCCGTCTTTTTGCACCCCTCCCGGATAAAGCTGATATCGAACTCCGCGTTGTGAGCCGCCAGCGGGCGTCCATTTACGAATTTCAGAAAGTCAGTCAAGGCGTCCTTCAGCTTGGGCGCGCCTTTGAGCATCTCGTCGGTAATGCCGGTGAGTCCGATGATCTCCGGCGTCAACCGCCTCTCCGGGTCCACAAAGGTCTGAAAGGTGTCCGTGATCTCTCCGTTCTTCAGCACCACCGCGCCGATCTCGGTGATAGCCTCCTGCATGACCTTGAGGCCCGTGGTCTCAATGTCGAAGCAGACGAACTCGCCGTCCAGATCGCAGTCCTGCGTCCCGTGGACGGCCACTCGGTCGTCCAGATTGTTGATGAAGTAGCCCTCCATCCCATACAGGATTTTAATCTTGTCCCCGGAGGCGTGCCATGCGTCCGGGAAGGACTGCGCCACACCGTGGTCCGTGATGGCGATTGCGGGATGGCCCCATCGAATCGCCTCCTTTACCACCTCCTGTGTATCGGTGAGGGCGTCCATGTTGCTCATGCGGGTGTGGAGATGCAGCTCTACCCGCTTCACCTCAGCGGTATCCTCGCGCTCCTGATGGGCGACAGAGTTGATGATATAAGGAGCCATCTGTACGTCCTTGCCGTCCCAGGTGGGCTCCATCTTCCCCTGCACCGCCACCCACATGCCGGGCTTCAGCTTGCCGTCCAGCTTATTCGCCTCGGCGGCGGTAAGATTTTTCTGAACCGTGACGGACCCGGTGTAATCCGTGATATCGAAACTCATGCGCCACAGGCCGGGGCGGCGGGTCTCATGGCAGTCGAAGGCGAAAATTTTGCCCATGACCGTGGCTTTTCCGGTCTTCAGATCCAGCGATCCCACCGGCACGGTTTTGCCGCTGAGCTTCTTCTCGCCGTAGATCACGTCCTTCACAGCGCCGTCACGCTTCTTTTCCGCCGCGCCCTGTGGGGCATAGTGATCCGCCTCCCGCGTCGGTTCCGGCGCGCAGCAGACAGCCTTGATCCGCGCGTCGGAGAACCCATATATCGTGCAGATTTCCCGGCTCAGTTCCTTCAAGTCTCCCTCGCTCATCTCCGTTCGGATCTCCATCTGCAAATCGATGGTCCGCAGGGTCTTGTCGATGGCCGCACCGGTAATCATGGCTCCGTCCACCTTTCCCCGCAGGGCCGGAGACGGAGTTACATCTGTAAACATACTGGAAAATGCGATTTTTGACATAGCTTTTTTCAATCCTAAATCCGCTTGTATTAGAGCTTCTCGATCTCTGCCATCAATGCGTCCACAAGCTGCTCCTGAGGAACCTTGTAAAGGATTTCTCCTTTCCGAAAGATCAATCCTTCCCCATTGCCTCCCGCGATGCCGATATCGGCGGCGGCGGCCTCTCCGGGACCATTGACGGCGCAGCCCATCACCGCCACCGTGATATTTTTATGGCAGTTTGCAAGCCGCCGCTCCACTTCCTCCGCCATGGGGATCAGGTCAATCCTGGTCCGGCCACAGGTAGGGCAGGCGATCAAATTCACGCCGTCAGCGCGCAGTCCCGCGGCTTTCAAAATTTTTTTCGCCGCGTAGATTTCCTCAACCGGATCCGCCGTCAGCGTTACCCGAATCGTGTCCCCGATGCCCAGACATAAGAGTCCCCCGATGCCCATGGCTGACTTCACAAGTCCCATAGACGGCGTTCCCGCTTCAGTGACGCCCAGGTGAAGAGGATAATCCGTACGCTGGGAAAGCAGCCGGTACGCCGCCATGGTCACCGGTACATCGGAGCACTTGACGGAGATGCAGATGTCGTCAAAGTCAAATTGATTCAACAGCGCCGCGTGGCCCATAGCGCTCTCCACCAGCGCCTCCGCCGTCACGCCGCCGTACTTTGCCCGCAGGTTCTTTTCCAAAGATCCGCCGTTGACGCCGATGCGGATGGGGATGCGCTTGCGGCGGCAGATATCCGCCACAGCCTTCACCTTTTCCTCCCCGCCAATGTTGCCGGGATTGATGCGGATGGCGTCGATGCCCCGCTCCGCGCATTCCAGCGCATATTTATAATTGAAGTGGATATCCGCGATCAGGGGGATTGAGATTTTCTCACTGATTTTGTCCACAGCCTCTGCCGCTGCCTGATCCGGAATGGCCACCCGGATAATTTCGCACCCGGCAGCCTCCAGCTCTTTGATCTGAGCCACGGTGGCGGCCACATCGTCCGTCTTCGTATTACACATGGACTGAATGGAGACCGGCGCGCCCCCTCCCACGGGGACGGCACCCACCAGCAATCGCTTCGTCATTGGTAAACCTCCCTTACCGAAACAGCTTCGACACATCTTGAAGCGTCACCAGCAGCATGAACCCCAGCAGGACCACCAGTCCCCCGAAATTGACGGCGGACTCGTACTTCTCCGGAATGCGCCTTTTAAACAGAACCATGGTGACGGCGTCCACCGTCAAAAACAGCACCCGCCCGCCGTCCAATGCCGGAAGAGGCAGCAGATTCATCACCGCCAGATTCACAGCGATCAGCGCCGCAAAATAGAGAATATTTTCCAACGCGTCCCGGGCGCTTTCCGACTCCTGCCCCACCTGGGTGATGGTGGAGACAATACCCACCGGCCCGCTGAGGTCTTTGATCCCCGCATCGCCCCGCGCCAGCATCTGGAGACTGATGCGCACGGTCCGCACAAAATCAACGGTATTATACCACGCCGTTTTCACCTTGCCAACTGCTGTGGCAGGCTCCACTTCATTGACATAATAGAGCCCGTAGCCCTGATAGGTCTTTCCGTCCTGAGACGTGCAGGTCTGATAGGGGATGCCGGTCAAATCGACCTTTTCCCCGTCCCGCAGCACCGTCAGCTCCAGCTCTCTATCCGTCCCGCTCAGCTGCATCAGCAGCGTCACGTCACTGCTGACATATACCCGCTCGCCGTTGATAGCCCAGAGGACGTCGCCGGAGCGAAGCGTCTGGCCGCTGTCGGCGGTGAATTCCGGTGCAATGCCGGTGACGGTTGGGACATAGAACCCTCCCGCGCCGGAATAGAGAATCAGCAGAATCACAAATCCCGTCAGAAAGTTTGAAAAAGACCCGGCTACAAAGATAGCAAGCTGCCTCCAGTACCCCTGGCGGTTGATGGCCCGTGGACTGTCAGAATTCTCTTCCTCCCCCTCCATGGCGCAGTAGCCCCCCACGGGAAACGCCCGCAGGGAGTATTGGGTCTCCCCTTTTTTGCGGCTGAACAGCGCCGGACCCATGCCGATAGAAAACTCGTTGACCTGTACATCGCAGGCTTTCGCGGCCAGAAAATGCCCCAGTTCGTGGAGTGCGATCAGCACGCCGAACATGAGAATTGCCGCGAGAATATAGACAATCGTCATAAATGCTCCTAACTAAAATATCTCAATCCCGCGCCCTGTGGGAGACGAAGCGCTGTCAGGCATCACTCCGGAAGAATGGCCCGCCGGGCGGTGGCATCTGCTTCCAGAATATCCGCAAGGGTTGGATGATATACCACTGGGACGGCCTCTCGCGCCTTTTTTACCAGCCGGGAAATATCGTTAAAGCCGATCTTCTCCTGCAAGAACAGAGCCACCGCCGCCTCGTTGGCCCCGTTCAGAACGGCGCAGGCGGTGCCGCCCTCTTCCGCGGCAGCTTCCGCCAGCGCGAAGCAGGGGAACGCCTCTCGGTCCGGCGCGGCAAAGGTCAGCGGAGGACAGTTCAAAAGGTCCAGCGGCTCCGCTGGATTCTCCCCCCGCTGGGGATACGTGAACGCGTACCGAATGGGGAGCCGCATATCCGGCGTCCCCATCTGGGCCAGCACCGCCCCGTCCCGATACTCCACCATGGAGTGGACGATGCTCTGCCGGTGGATCAGTACATCCACCTGTGAAAGCGGCAGGCGATAAAGCCGCATGGCCTCAATAACCTCCAAGCCCTTGTTCATGAGCGTGGCGCAATCCACTGTGATTTTGGGGCCCATTTTCCAGTTAGGATGCTGTAATGCGTCTTTCCTTGTCATTCCTTCCAGTTCCTCAAATTTCATGCCGTAAAACGGTCCGCCGGAGCAGGTCAGCAAAAGCCGCCTGATTTCCCCGCGATCGCCACAGCCCTGCAAGCACTGAAAGATGGCGGAGTGTTCCGAATCCACCGGGACGATCTCTGCCCCATATCGTTCTGCCGCATCCATCACCAGTTCCCCGGCGCACACCAGCGTCTCCTTGTTGGCCAGTGCGATGCGTTTCCCCTGCTCGATAGCGGCCAACGTGGGCTGAAGGCCCACCATACCCACCACGGCGGTGACTACCGTGTCCGCGTCCCCGATCACCGCGGCCTCCAGCAGTCCCTCCGGACCGGAGACGACCTTTACGTTCAGGTCCCTGATCCGTCCGGTAAACTCCTCTGCGGCAGCGGGTTCGTACAACGCCACGAGACGCGGCAGATACTGCCGCGTCTGCCGCTCCAACAAGTCCAGGTTTCCTCCGCGGGCGGTCAGCGCCGCCACGGAGAGTCCCAATTGCTCCGCCACGTCCAGCGTCTGTCGCCCGATGGATCCGGTGGAACCCAAAAGTGAAATCGTCTTTGTCATGACACCATCCCGTCACAGTATGTTTAAAACAAGCCAAATAAACGGTGCGACAAACGTCACGCTGTCAAACCGATCCAGCACGCCGCCGTGTCCTGGCAATATCTTCCCGTAATCCTTGACGCCGAATTCCCGCTTGATGACGGAAAAGCTCAAGTCGCCGATTTGGCTGACCACACTGCCCGCAAGGCCGACCAAAACCACCTGCCCCCAGGTCATAAACGGCAGGCCCAGCAGCCACAGCCCAATTCCCTTCACCAGAGAAAGACCGATCACGCCGCCAAGTAAGCCGCCAACGGCCCCCTCCACCGTTTTCTTTGGGCTGACGGGGGTCAGCTTGTGCTTTCCGCACAAAAGCCCCGCAAACAGGGCCAAGGTGTCGCTGCCAAAGGAGATTCCCAGCGGAACAAACACCAGCAGTTGGCCGTAATCCAACAGCCGCAACAGCAGCAGACAGGAGAGCATCAGCGGAAACACCGCCCCGGAAAACATGGCGGCAGTCACGTCGGAGAAGGTGATGCGGTGCTGGTCGGTATAGTCCAGAATCGCGCTCAGAAACAGCAGCAGCACAAACGCCATCACCAGCGTGGCCGTCAGCGGAAGATTCGACAGAGCGGCCATCCGGGCCTGCTGCACCTTTTCACGGCCAGCCTCCTCATAGATCATGGCCGGTATAACCGCCGCAACCAGCACCGTCATCCGCAGCAGCTTTTCACCGCCCTCGCCCGCCGCGGCGTGCATCAGCTCCCGGGCGCCTACACCGCACAGAGCCATGGTCAGCAGCACGGTTGCCCCTGGAGGTGCGAAACCCAAAATCAAAATCAGCGCCGGAATGCCGATTATGGCCACCATCACTCGTTTGAACATACGATCAGTCCTTATCTGTGAAGTGGTTTTACTTCACGCCGCCGAACCGGCGGTCTCTTTTCTGATAGGCCGCGATGGCCCGGTCGATCTCCGCCTCATCAAAGTCCGGCCAGAGGGTATCCGTATAATGGAACTCTGAATAGGCGCATTGCCACAGCAAAAAATTGCTCAGCCGCATCTCTCCGCTGGGACGGATGATCAGCTCCGGGTCCGGAATACCCGCGCTGTCCAGATAGCCGGAGAACCCGGCCTCATCCAAATTCTCCGGTCTCCGTTTCCCCTCGGCGCAGTCGGCGGCAAAACGGCGGACTGCCCGCAAAATCTCGTCCCGCCCACCATAGTTTAGGCAGATGTTGGCCTGAAAATCCCGCTGATTCAAATGTTCGGTGATCTCGTCCGTCTCCCGTGCCAGCGCCCGAAGCTCAGGAGAGATCGGTGACATATCGCCAAAAAATTTTAGCCGGATGCTGTCCTTCTCCATGGAGTCGATGGCCTCCAGCAGATATTTCTTCAAAAGAATCATGATAGCACCCACTTCTGTCTCCGACCGCTTCCAGTTCTCCGTGGAGAAAGCGTACACCGTCAGGTATTGAACGCCCAGATTCTTGCAGTAAGTCGCGATCTTCCGAAAAGCCTCCGCTCCGGCCTTGTGTCCGGCGGAGCGGGGCAGGCCCCGCTTTGTCGCCCAGCGACCGTTGCCGTCCATAATAATGGCAATATGACGAGGCAGGCGGCTTCTGTCCACCTGCCCCGCCAGCTTGCCGGAAAGTTCATTCGCCATCAGACCGCCATCAATTCCTTTTCCTTGGACGCCAGCATCTCTTCCAGTTTCTTGCAGCTGTCATCCGTCATTTTCTGAAGCTCCTTCTCCGCCTGCTTCAGATCGTCCTCGGTGATATCCGTGGACTTCTCGGCCTTTTTAAAAGCCTCCATCGCATCCCGGCGGATATTGCGGACGGCCACCTTGCCGTTTTCAGTGTACTTATGGATCTGCTTCACCAGCTCCTTGCGGCGTTCCTCCGTCAGCTGGGGAAAGCTGAGACGCAGGCTCTTTCCGTCGTTCTGGGGGTTAATGCCCAGATCCGAGTTCTGGATGGCTTTTTCTATGGTCTTCACCGCCGTGGCATCCCAAGGTTGGATCACCAGAGACCGGGGGTCCGGAGAGGCGATGGACGCAATCTGCTGGATGGGCGTGGGCGTCCCGTAATAATCCACGGTAATGCGGTCCAGCACGGCAGCATTGGCCCGTCCCGCCCGTACGGCGGCAAAATCCGCGGCCACGGATTCGATGCTCTTTTTCATCTTGTCCTCGTAGATTTTGTAATCCTCTTTCTGCATAATGGTCACTCCTTTACAATTGTTCCGATTTTTTCCCCGCACACGGCGCGGATAATATTCTCAGGGTCCTTCAGGGCGAACAGAAGCACGGGAATGTGGTTGTCCATGGACAGCGACGTGGCCGTGGAGTCCATTACCATCAGGTGCTGAGCCAGTACATCGTCATAGGTGATAGAGTCGTATTTTACGGCGGCGGGGTCCTTTGCCGGGTCGGCGGAATACACGCCGTCCACATTCTTGGCAAGCAGGATCACGTCCGCGTCGATCTCAGCCGCCCGCAAAACAGCGGCGGTATCCGTGGAAAAAAACGGGTTGCCAGTGCCGCAGCCGAAAATCACGACCCGACCCTTTTCCATATGCCGAATGGCCTTGGAGCGGATATAGGGTTCGGCAAAAGACCGCATCTCAACCGCGGTCTGCACCCGGACCTCCATGCCCCTTTGCTCCATCACATCGGCCACCGCTAGGCAGTTTAACACCGTGGCCAGCATCCCCATGTGGTCGGCCCGGGTACGCTCCATCTTTCCGCCGCCATCCTTCACGCCGCGCCAGAAGTTGCCGCCGCCCACCACGACGCCCACCTGAACGCCCATGGAAATGCACCGCCCGATGACGTCGCAGACTCTGCCGATCACCTCGAAATCCAGACCGGTATGCTTGTTTCCGGCCAGCGCTTCCCCGCTGATCTTCAGCAGGACACGCTTGTATACAGGTTTTGCCATCTCGCAAACCTCCATTGAATTCATATGGTGCTATTCTACCAAATTTCACGGCCTTTGGAAAGGGGAAAACAAAGTTTTTTCAAAGAAAAAGCGGTGGAATATAAAAATTGGCAGATTCCGAACCACTTTCCTGACATGCTCTGATTTATCCGCTGTTATAAAGACCTGCCAAACAGGCAAAACGCTGTTAACCCACACACAACCAAGACGCGCTGTAAAACGGCTGCCTTCGGTCTCCCGGTCTCACCGTGGGCGTAAAGGCAATCCCCGTCAGCGTTAAAAAAGCACAGAGGGCTCAATGCCCCCTGTGCTTTTCCCTGTGCTTTTCCTCCCGAAGGGCAAGCTTTCGTTCTTTTTCGGCCTCCCGCTGCTCCCGGGAAAAGATCCTTCGCTCCAGCTTTCCCTGCTCCCGCTGGAGGTTCAGCGCCTGCTGGGCCTTTGTTCCAACGGTGTTTTCCTCACAGGTTTGCTTTCGGATCAGCCTCTGCATCCGCTTAGGATTGATACGCCGTTCCTCCGGTTCCCGCGCCTCCACGGAGGGACTGAACCGCAGTCGGTGCCAATTGGCGAGCAAGAAGTCGAGAACCTCGTAATCCTTCGGCTCCGCGCCGAAAACAATCCGGCATATTTCGTATCTTCCGCCCTCCTGCCGCTCGTATAGGCCGACCCAGAAGGGCTCCTCAAAGAAAACCGTCAGCTTTGACATAGACGCTGCCATATCGATTCCTCCTTTAAAATTCTCCGTGCAGGGAACGGACAACCAAAGGAGGCAGGTTACTGATACCCAAGGGGTACTCCCGGACTACCTACCGGGACGTGTTTTTATCCTTGCAGCGTATTCAATTTTTATTTTCCGCAGGCCGCTTCCAGCAGTGTAATCAGCCGATCCCGGCCCGTACCCTTTTCTGCGGAGAAAGGCACCAGCGGCTCATCTTCCGCCATTTCCAAGGTCTGACGGATGAGGGCCAGATTGGGCTCCACCTCCCGGGCCTTCAGCTTATCCAGCTTGTTAGCCGCCACGATCTCCGGGCATCCGCTCTCCCGGAACCAGTTGTGCATGATCACATCGTCGGCAGTCGGTTTGTGGCGGGCGTCCACGATCAGGACCCCCACGGTGAGGATGTCGCCCTCGTCCTGAAAATACTGCTCCATCAGGTGGCTCCACCGCTCTTTTTCCGACCGGCTCACCTTTGCATAGCCATACCCCGGAAGGTCCACCAGCCAGGCCTTTTCGTCCACCTTGAAATAGTTGATCTGGGCGGTCTTCCCCGGCGTCGCGCCCACGTAGGCCAGATTCCTCCGGCTCGCCAGACGGTTAATAACCGAGGATTTTCCCACATTTGACCGGCCCGCAAAGGCCATCTGGGGCAGACCGTCCCGCAGGAAATCCTTTGGGTCCGCCGCAGAGCGGATAAACTCCGCCTTTGTAAAATTCACCGGGCAATCACCTCCTTGCTTTCATTTGTTTTTTATGCGCCGTCCTCACTGCCGCATTGCGTCTCCGCCACTTTCCCGGACGGGTGCAAACGCCGCCACCGGCAGCTGCTCCTGAGATTCGGTCACCTTTTCCGCCCGAATCTTTTTGGGAGCCTGAGCCGGACACAGCGCCCAGCTCAACACTTCATCCACATTGCTCACGGGGACGAATATCAGCGCGGCCCGGACGGTCTGGTCGATCTGCTCCAGATCCCGCACGTTGTCCGCCGGAATCAGAACGGTCCTGATTCCATTGCGGAGCGCCGCCATAGTCTTTTCCTTCAATCCGCCGATGGGCAGCACTCGACCCCGCAGGGTAATCTCTCCTGTCATGGCCAGTCCCGCCCGAACCTTCCGCCCGGTAAGGGCGGAGCACAGCGCGGTGGCAATGGCAATGCCCGCGGAGGGTCCATCCTTGGGAACGGCCCCCTCCGGGAAGTGGACGTGGATGTCCCTGTTTTTGTAGAACTCCGCGTCGATGTCATAGGTCTCCACCCGGCTGCGAAGACAGCTCAGCGCCGCCTGAACGGATTCCTTCATCACATCGCCCAGGTTGCCGGTCAGCTCCAGCTTTCCGGTACCGTCCATCACGTTTACCTCGACCTCCAGGATCTCGCCGCCGACCTCGGTCCACGCAAGACCGTTGACCACGCCGATCTCCTCCCGCTCCGTGTGGAGCGCCGGAGGATAGGGGGACATATCCAGCAGCTCGTGCAGGTCCTTTTCCGTCACGGTAATACGCTTTACGCCGGTGGTCAGCAGACGGACGTCCGCCTTGCGGCACAGCGCCGCGATCCGCCGTTCCAAAATGCGGACGCCGGACTCCCGCGTGTAATCCCGAATGAGTGCGCGGATGGCCCCGTCCTCCACCCGGAGCTGAGACTTTTTCAGTCCATGCTCCTTCAGCTGCTTGGGAAGCAGGTGGTTTTTGGCGATCTGTAGCTTTTCCTCATCGGTATAACTGCCAAGCTCGATCACCTCCATTCGGTCCAGTAAAGGCCGGGGGATGGTATCGGTGGTATTGGCGGTGGTGATGAACATAACCTTGCTCAAGTCCACGGGAATCTCCAAGAAGTGGTCCCGGAAGGCGCTGTTCTGTTCCCCGTCCAGCACCTCCAGCAGAGCCGAGGCCGGGTCGCCCCGGTAGTCGCTGCCCAGCTTGTCGATCTCGTCCAGCAGCAGCAGGGGGTTCATAGACTTGCTTCGGCTGATGGCCTCAATGATACGGCCGGGCATGGAGCCTATGTAGGTCTTCCGGTGGCCCCGGATGTCCGCCTCGTCCCGAACGCCGCCCAGACTAAGTCGGGCCAGCTTCCGGTTCAGCGCCTTGGCAACGCTGATGGCAATGGAGGTCTTGCCCACACCGGGAGGACCCACCAGACAGAGAATCTGCCCCTTTCCCTCCGGGTTCATCTGCCGGACGGCAATGGTCTCCACGATTCGCTGCTTCACCTTGTCCAATCCAAAGTGGTCCCTATCCAAAATCTTTTTGGCGGTCTCCACGCTCAGCCGCTCCTTGGTGGTGGTGTTCCAAGGCATTTCCAGACACACATCCAGATAGTTGCGGATGACCGCACTCTCAGCACTGGAATAGGGCTGCTTCGCCAGCTTATCCACCTCTTTCATCAGGTGGGCTTCCGTGTCCTCCGGAAGCTCCAGCTGAATGATGCGCAAGCGGTACTCCTCCAGCTCGTCGTCGCCGTCGTCGCTCTCGCCCAGCTCACCCTGCATCACCCGAATCTGTGTGCGCAGGATCTGCTCCCTCTGGGTCCGGGCAAGCTGGGAGCGCACCTTGTCCTCCATCTCCCCTTCGAAGGCCAGTACGTCGTTCTCCCGCGCCAGAAATTCATTCAGCTTCCGCAGGCGGATATAGGAGGACGGCTCCTCCAAAATGCTCTGTCGCTCCTCCGTCCGCAGCTGGACGTTCTGTGCCAGAAAGTCCGCAAGATACCCGGGGTCCCTGTTTTCCAGCACCTGCGTTTTTACGCCGTCCGGCAAGCCGGGGACCCGTCCGGCATACTCTTCAAACAGCACGGCGGTCTGGCGCAAAAGTGCCTCCGTCCGGGCGCTGTGCAGGAACGCCTCAGAGTCCTTTTGCTCCGGCAGCGCCTCCACATTGGCCTGTAAAAATGGCTCAGACTGCCACAGGCGCTTCATACGCGCCCTGCGGCCGCCCTCCACCATCACGCGGACACTCCCCTCAGACACGCGGAGGACCTGTGAGATGTGTGATACGGTACCCACCCGGTACAGATCCTTTTCTCCCGGCACCGCCGTCCCCAGTTCCTTCTGAGTCACCAGAAAAATCTCCTGGTCCGTCTCCATAGCCCGGCTCAGAGCGGCAATGGAGATCGGCCTCTCCACGTCGAAGGTTAGATTCATATGAGGAAAAACCGTCAGGCCCCGCAGGGCCAGAACGGGAATATTCCAGGTTGTCAGCTCCATGATCGGGTTCCTTTCTTTGATTGAAAAAAGAGGGACGCAGCTCGCGTCCCTCCTTGTATGTCAGGCCTGCGGCTGCTCAGGACGCGGAGGCAGGCGTACTGCCGGGCAACTCGGACTTTTCGGTTTTGCCGTTGCTCAGCTTCACCGCATGGTTCACGCGCCGCTTGTCATAAATCAGCGCGGGCTTCTCCGTTCCCTCCACGCACCCCCGGGTAATACTCACCTTTTCAATGGTGGGGTCGGAAGGCACGTCATACATGATCTGTGTCAGCATGGACTCCATCACCGCCCGCAGACCGCGGGCGCCGATATTCCGCTCGATGGCCTTGTCGGCCACGGCTTCCAGCGCCTCCTGCTCAAAGGCCAGCTCCACGTTGTCATAGCCCAAAAGCTTTTGATACTGCTTGACCAGCGCGTTTTTCGGCTCTGTCAGAATCCGCACCAGATCGTCGCGGCTCAGGGCATTCAGCGTGGTAATCACCGGCAGACGGCCCACCAGCTCCGGAATCAGGCCGTACTTCAAAACGTCGTGGGGCTGGACGCTGGCAAGAATGCGGCTCAGGTTCCGATCCTTCTTCCCCTCGATCTTCGCACCGAAACCGATGCTCTTTTGATCCATGCGCTGCTCAATGATCTTGTCCAGACCGTCGAAAGCGCCGCCGCAGATAAACAGGATGTTCTTGGTATTGACCTGAATAAACTCCTGATGAGGATGCTTACGTCCACCCTGCGGCGGAACGTTGGCCACGGTCCCCTCCACAATTTTCAAAAGCGCCTGCTGCACGCCCTCGCCGGAAACGTCCCGTGTGATAGAGACATTTTCGCTCTTGCGGGCAATCTTGTCGATCTCATCCACGTAGATGATGCCCCGCTCGGCCCGCTCCACATCGAAGTCGGCGGCCTGCAAAAGGCGCAGAAGGATGTTTTCCACATCGTCTCCCACATAGCCGGCCTCGGTCAACGTGGTGGCGTCCGCAATGGCAAAAGGCACCTTCAGAATGCGGGCCAGGGTCTGGGCAAACAGCGTCTTGCCGGAACCGGTGGGCCCCAGCATGAGGATGTTGCTCTTTTGCAGTTCCACTTCCTCATCGCCGCCGAAGTAGATCCGCTTATAGTGGTTATAAACCGCCACAGAGAGGGCGATCTTCGCCTCATCCTGTCCGATCACATACTGGTCCAGAACACCCTTGATCTCTTGGGGCGTGGGCAGCTTATCCGGAATCTCCTCCAGGCCGGAGGCGCCGGGGTCCTCGAACCCGTCGTTCAGAATGCTCATACACAGCTGGACGCACTCGTCGCAGATACGTACGCCCGGTCCCTGAATCATCCGGTGGACCTGCTGCTCGTGTTTGCCGCAGAAGGAGCAGCGAAGGGTTTTCTTGGCGTCTTCATTCATGGTATTACCTCAGTTCTGTCTTTCCGTTGTCTTTCTGAAATAGGAGCAATCAGTGATTCAAAATGATCTTGTCGATCAGTCCGAAGTCTTTGGCCTCCTCTGCGGACATGAAGTTATCCCGTTCGCAGGCGGCGGTGACTTCCTCGAGGGACTTGCCGGTATTGCCGGCCAGAATATGGTTCATGCGCTTTTTGATGATTTCCAGACGCTTCAGATGGATAGCCATGTCGGTAATCTGGCCCTGAGTCCCGGCGGAGGGCTGGTGAATCATGATCTCGGCATTGGGCAGTGCGATGCGCTTGCCCTTTGTGCCGGAGGACAGCAGGAACGCACCCATGGACGCGCACATGCCCACGCATACGGTGGATACGTCGCACTTGACGTACTGCATGGTATCATAGATGGCCATGCCGTCGGTAACGGAGCCGCCGGGGCTGTTGATATACAGCTGGATGTCCTTGTCCGGGTCCTGGGCCTCCAAATACAGAAGCTGGGCCACGACGAGGCTGGCCGTAGTGGCGTTGACCTCCTCGCCCAAAAAGACGATACGATCGTTCAGCAGCCGGGAGAAAATATCATAGGACCTTTCGCCACGGTTGGTCTGTTCTACTACATAAGGCACTAAACTCATTGGTAAAACCTCCAATTCAATACTGGCTTACGGAGTTTTCGGTATCATATGCCGAAGTACGTCCGCCTAGAAACATTCTCCCATGATACCACAGGCACCATGAGAGAATGTGTCGAATCTGTAAAATGTAGCGGCTGCTCGGATTATTCCTCCGCCTTCTTGGTGGTCTTTCTGGCGACAGGCTTCTTCGCGGGCTTTTCCTCGTCATCCTCCGCCTTGGTGGTCTTCTTAGCGGCAGACTTCTTGGTGGGCTTCTCCTCGCCGTCCTCCGCCTTCTTCTCCTCGGGCTCGGTGGCGGTGGCGCTGTCCCGCACGATTTCGATGGCCTTGCGGGTGCTGAGCTGATCCTTGATCTGCTCGGTGGGCAGGTACTTTTTGACGTTCTCCAGCTCGATCGAGTACTTCTCCGCCATGGTCTTGTACTCGCTCTCCACTTCTTCGTCGGAGATTTCGATCTTCTCATCCTTGATAATGGCGGCCAGAGCCAGATCCAGACGGACCTGCCGCAGGGCGGGTTCTCTGGCATCCTCCAGCAGCTTGGACTCATCAATGCCGGCCATCTTCAGATACTGGTCATAGGGAATCCCCTGCTGCTGAATCTGGTTTTTGAAATTGTCCAGGAAACGGCGGGCCTGCGCCTCTACCATGGCGTCGGGCACATCGACGGTGATGTTCTCCGCCACCTGCTGCATCAGATTGTCCTCAAACGCCTGCTGTGCGGCCTGTTCCCGCTCATCGGCGATCTTCTTCTCAATATCGGCCTTCAGGTCTTCCAGCGTATCGAACTCGCTGACGTCCTTGGCAAATTCGTCGTCCATAGCGGGGACATCCTTCTCCTTAACCTCGTGGAGCTTCACCTTGAAGACAACGTCCTTGCCGGCAAGCTCCGGCGCGTAGTCCGTCGGGAAAGTGATATTGATGTCCTTCTCGTCGCCGGCTTTCATGCCGACCACCTGCTCTTCAAAGCCGGGGACAAAGCTGCCGGAACCCAGCTCCAGGCTGTGGTTCTCGCCCTTGCCGCCGTCAAAGGGCTTGCCGCCCAGGAACCCCTCAAAATCAATGACGGCCATGTCGCCGTTCTTCGCCTCCCGATCCGCAGACACCAGACGGGTGTTGCGGTCGGCCATTTCCTTCAGCCGGTCGTCCACATCGGCGGCGGCAACCTTCACGGCAGCCTTGGGGGCCTTCAGGCCCTTGTACTCACCCAGCTTCACCTCGGGGTAGACGGGAACGACTGCCTTGAAGGTAAAGCCCTCCTTGGTGACCTCGCCCTCCAGCTCTACCTGAGGATAGCCCACAACGTTCAGTCTCTTTTCAGCCACGGCGGCCTCATAGGCGTCGGGCATGGCGATATTGACCGCTTCCTCGAAAAACACCTCTGCGCCGTACATCCCCTCAATGATCTTGCGGGGAGCCTTGCCCGGACGGAAGCCCGGCACATTGATCTTCCTGCGCATCTTCTGATATGCTTTTACGATAGCGGCCTCAAACTCCTCCGCGCTGACCTCTACAGTCAGAGCGACGGTACTTTTCTCCTGATTTTCGCAGTTTTTCACGTTCATATTGTTTACTCCTCCGTTCATGACCGGTACAGGCCGGTCCAGTTTTCTATAATATCAGATAAATATCAAAAAATCCACACTTTTTTCAGCTATTCGCAGATTTTTTTTGGAACGAACCCCAAATGGTCTGCGGAAATAAGGAAAAAAGCAGTCCCGCTCCGTTCCTCCTCGAAGCGGCGGCGGATCACCGGCCCGTGAAGATGCCCGTAAAAGCACGCCTTCACACGGTACTTCTCCAGAAGCCCCAGAATCTCCGGACACCGGTAGCCCTGGTACAGCGGCGGATAGTGGAGAAAGCAGAAAATGGGCCTGTCCCCCGCCGCCTTCAGGGATGTTTCCAACCTCATGACCTCCCGGTTCAGCACCTTTGCGTCTGGGGCCTTCTGATTCTCCTCCAGAAACCATCCCCGGGTTCCGCACAGGGCGTATTGCCCGTAGAAATGACAGTTGTTGTGGAGAAATTCAAAGGAGGTCAATCCCTTCTCCGCAAAAAAACCGTTCATTTTATTGACGGTTGACCACCAGTAGTCGTGGTTTCCCTTTATCAGCAGCTTTTTCCCGGGAAATTGGTCCAAAAAGCGGAAATCCGCCTCTGCCTCCGCCATGTCGATTCCCCAGGAGGTATCGCCATCCAAAATCAGCGTATCGTCCGCTGTCAGAACGGAGAGGGACTCGGCAATTCGGTCCAAATAATTTCTCCATGCCTCGCCGAATACCTCCATGGATTTATTGGCCGTCAGGGACAGATGCAGGTCTCCAATCGCATAAAGGGCCATCAAAGCCCTCCTTTTCGTTTTTTCGCAGCGGGATCGCCGGAATTGGGCGATCCCGCCCGTGTTTTTGGCGGTTTGCCTGAATGCCTGCCGCGCAAAGCAGCGATGACGCTCACTTTAGAAACGCCCGCACGACCTCCGGCATCTCCTCTTTCTTTTGGGAGAGGTCGAACCGCCGTTCCTTCTCCCGCAGGGCCGCCAGCCGCCATGGGGCGGGCCTTCCGGTGGCGTACTGAAGCTGGTCGATCAGATCGATGCCCTCCCCCTTCGGCGTCTCGCCGATGGCTTTGAGCACACTGTCGCAGAACTTGAAGGGAGACGCGGTGGAAACGAATACCGTGGGTGCGGCGTCGCCGGTGGCGGCGCGGTATTGCGCCATCACGTCCGCCGCCACGGCGGTGTGGGTATCTATAAGATAACCGCAGTCCTTATAATAGTGGGCAATGGCTGCGGCTGTGGCTTCCTCGCCGCAGGAGCCGGCCCAGAACAAATCCCTGATCTGCTCCAGAATTTCGTCTCTCACCCGGTAACTGCCGCTCATGGCAAGCTGGTCCATGTAGTCCTTCACCTTTTCCCCGTTCTGTCCGGCAAGATCGAACAGCAGCCGCTCCAGATTGGAGGAAATCAGGATGTCCATGGAGGGACTCATGGTATTGTAAAACGTCCGGTTGCGGTCATAGGTCCCGGTGGTCAGAAATTCCGTCAGCACGTCGTTTTTGTTGGACGCGCAGATCAGCCTGCCTATGGGCAGACCCATCTTTCTGGCGTAGTATCCCGCCAGAATGTCGCCGAAGTTGCCGGTGGGAACGCAGAAGTTGACCTTCTCCCCCAGGTCCAGCTTTCCGTCCCGCACAAGATCGCAGTAAGCGGAGATATAGTAGACCACCTGCGGCAGAATGCGTCCCCAGTTGATAGAGTTGGCGGAGGAGAGGAAATAGCCCCGCTTGTCCAGCTCATCCCGAAGCGCCCCGTCGGAAAAAATGCGCTTTACGCCGCTCTGGGTGTCGTCAAAATTTCCCACCACGGAACAGACGCTCACGTTCTCTCCCCGCTGGGTAAGCATCTGGGCCTCCTGAACGGCGGAGACGCCGTCTTTGGGGTAGAACACCAGAATCTTCGTCTGCTCCACGTCGGCAAAGCCCTCCATGGCGGCCTTACCGGTGTCGCCGGAGGTGGCCGCCAAAATGCAGGCCGTCCGGGTCTCCCCCGTCTTTTTCAGGGCGGCGGACAGCAACTGGGGCAGCATCTGGAGCGCCAGATCCTTAAATGCGGAGGTGGGCCCGTGCCACAGCTCCAAGCAGTGGGTAGTTTCATCCAGCGTCCGCACCGGGGCCACGGCTGACGTGTCAAACCGGGCGGGACCGTAGGCTTTCTCCACAAAGGCCAGCAGTTCCTTTGCGCTGTAATCCGTCAGATACAGGCCCATGATCGCAGCAGCCCGCTGTTGATAGGTCATGGGCAGCATGGCGTTTAAATCCCCCTCGGAGAGTTTCGTAAATTCCATCGGGGTCAGCAGGCCCCCGTCCCGGCTCAGTCCCTGCTTCACGGCCTGCGCCGCGCTAAGCGACACCGCGGTATCCCGTGTGCTGTAATACTTCATATTCGTTCCTCCTGCTCTGTATGGATACTGGCCGCCTCAGCGACTTATTCAAATGCGTTTTCCAGATACTCCACCCGGAGCGCGCCGTTTTCGTCGTAAACTTCCGCCACATCGAACCGGGCGGGTTCATCCAGCTTCTTAATACTCATGTACAGCGCGGCGGTCGTCCGAAGCCGCGCCTGCTTGCGCCCGTCCACATACTCCCGTGGGAGTCCCGCGCAGAGATTACTCCGCAGCTTGACCTCCACAAAGCACAGCTGCCCTTTCGGGTCCCGGGCGATCAGGTCGATCTCCCCGAACCGGCAGCGCCACTGGCTGGCCAGCAGGCCGTAACCCCGCTCCCGCAGATATCCGGCCACCGCCGCCTCGCCCCGGTTCCCGGCATCTTTCGTCGTCATGGCCGCCTCTGCTCCCATTTTTTCAGAAAGCTTTTCCGGTGGGCCGGACAGGGGCCGTAGGCGTCCAGCATCTCATAGTGCAGCTTTGTACCGTATCCTTTGTGCTTTGCGAACTGGTAGCACGGGTATTCCCGGTCCAAAACTTCCGTCACATACCGATCCCGGCTGACCTTCGCCAGAATCGACGCAGCCGCGATGGACGCGCTCAATCCGTCCCCACCGATGACGGTTTCATGGGGCGTCGTAATGGCGCAGCAGCTTCCGCAGTCTCGGTTTCCGTCAATCAGCGCAAAATCCGGTCTTCTCTTCAGACCGTCGATTGCCAGCTGCATGGCTTTTATCCGGGCGCTGAGAATATCGGTGCGGTCAATCTCCTCCGCCTCCACCCACGCGACGCAGAAGTCCTCCGCCTCCGCGCAGATGGTCTCAAACAGCGCCTCGCGTTTTTTCGGGCTCAGCTTTTTGGAATCGTTCAGCCCGTCGATTACAAGTCCCCGCGGTAAAATCACCGCCGCGGCGTACACCGGTCCCGCCAAAGGGCCGGCCCCGGCCTCGTCCGCGCCGCACACCGTTTCATATCCGGCAGCAAAGTACCGCTCCTCGATGCTCCAGGGATGCTCCATTTCAGACATGTCGGACCTCCTCCGGCATTTCAAGTGTAAAGCGTCCAAGCTTTCCACCACGGAACTCATCCAGCAGAATCTTTGCCATCCGTTCCGTGTCGATCTCGCCGCCCCGCATGACAAAGCCCCGCATCTGTCCCGCCCTTTGCAGCAGATCGTAGCCGGAATCCTCCGGTTTCGGCTGGAGTTTATACCGCTCCGCCAGCGCGGCGGGATAATGCCCTGCGAGATAGGTCATCAGATTGCAGGCAAGGGCCTCCAAATCCATCACCTCGTCCCGGACTGCGCCGGTAAAGGCCAGATTCAGCCCCACGCTCTGATCTTCAAATTTCGGCCACAGGATTCCCGGAGTATCCAGCAGGTCCAGACCCTGGTCGACAGGGACCCATTGTTTCGCTCGGGTGACGCCGGGCCGGTCCTCCGTCTTGGCGGTCTTCCGCTTTGACACCCGGTTGATAAAAGTGGATTTTCCCACGTTGGGGATACCCAGAATCATCACCCGCATGGTGCGTCCCGCCTGCCCTTTTTCGGCGTATGAGCGTAGCTTGTCCGCAAGCAGGGCCCGCACGGCGGCGGGGAACCGGTCTACGCCATCTCCGCCCTTGGCACTGCATGCCAGCACTGCGTATCCCTTTTCCCGAAAGTACTCCGCCCACCGCTTCGTCAGGTCTGGGTCCGCCTGATCTGCCCGGTTCAGCACCACCAGCCGGGGCTTTCCCGCCGTCAGCTCGTCCACGTCCGGATTCCGGCTGGAAACCGGAATCCGCGCGTCCAGCAGCTCGCACACCGCATCCACATTTTTCAGCTGATCCGCGATCATCCGCCGGGTCTTGGTCATGTGGCCCGGATACCATTGAATTTTTAGGTTCTGTCCGTTTTCCACGGGTCGTCCTCCTTTAAGGCAGAGCCGAACGATTTACGGCTATTGCCTTTGGCATACACTCGCTTGTTTTTTGCCGCTTTGCGAAGAAATTTCCCGTCAACGGAGGAAGCCAATGCGGGAGTAGTCCCGCTTTCCGGTCTCCGAATCCGCGCCGGGATACAGCAGAAACACTGCTTTACCGATGATGTAGCCCGTATCCACAGTGCCCAGCCGGACATCCCTGCTGTCGTTGGAGTGGTTGCGGTTATCGCCCATGACGAAGACGGACCCCTCCGGCACCGTCAGGGGAAACTCCGTCCCGTCCGACCGAAAGGTCAGCTCGTTGATGTACGGCTCGTTCAAAACCTTTCCGTCCACCTTGACGCTGCCGGTGGAAAAGTCAATGTCCACGGTCTGCCCCTCCAAGGCGATTACACGCTTGACAATGGGTTCGTCCAGAAAGCTCTGCTTGCGCAGCACCACGATGTCTCCGGCCCTGTACTTCCCTGCCAGTACGCCCACGGCCACCGCCAGACGGTCGCCGTCCTGAAGCGTCGGCACCATGGAGTGTCCGTCCACCCCAATCAGCCGGACAACAACGGTAAAAATCAGCACCACCGCCAGTACGGAGGACACCAGCGCCCGCACCCATTCATACAGGCTCTCCCCCGCCGTTTCGGCAGGCACATTTGTTAATTCTGTCTGATTGTTCTTCATTTAATACCTCGTCCGGGCTCTGGCAAAATTACCCGCTGAAACGGCCGCGCGCCGGGGCCGTTCTCCCATCGGGCGCAGCTATTGATGGAAATTCTGATGAACTTTATCAGTATAACAAACTCAAAGGAAAAGAACAAGTGCGGCAATGCATGATTTTTTTCGTCAAATTGCATGTGCTTCCGGCAGAATACCGCATGATCACCGGGCAGTCTCTAACATACCCGCATAGCAAAAGCCGTTCGGAAGAATGCACGGCAGGGTAAAAAAAAGAGAGGCTTTCGCCTCTCTTTTCTATGGATCAAAGCTTCTCCTTGACCTTGGCGCCCCTGCCCACGCGCTCGCGCAGGTAATAGAGCTTCGCCCGGCGCACCTTGCCGTTGCGGACAATCTCCACCGTTTCGATGGAGGGAGAGTGAACGGGGAACACCTTCTCCACGCCCACGCCGTAAGAGATGCGGCGGACGGTGAACGTCTCCTCAATGCCTCCGTGCTTCTTGGCGATAACGGTACCCTCGAAGATCTGGATGCGCTCACGAGAGCCTTCCTTGACCTTCACGTGAACGCGAACGGTATCGCCCACCTTCACCTGGAGCTGCTCGTGCTCCAGCGTTTCCTTGTTCAGTTCCTTAATGAGATCCATGGATTATCCTCCTAAATTATAGGTGTTCATGCCGCTTTTCAATGGCAATAAGGCGCTATTTCGCGCATGCACGGCAGAGGACCGCCCTTTGTAGCTTGAATAGAATATCACAACTTTCCCCCGATTGCAAGCTTTTTTCATTATCCTCGCACTGTAATGACTAAAAGATTTCGGGTACACAGGTCCTTTTTTATGTCTTAATCAAGGTGGGTAACCCGGTGAACCCCGTTTTGTACCACACGTGTACCACATTTTCTGTTGTAAAACTTAGTACAAATCATTAAAAACCGGTAAGCTTTTGTCATCGCCTTCAGCATTTGAAAACAAGAAAGTTCTTGAAACTCAATGGTTTCAAGAACTTTCTTCCTTTGGTACGCCCGGCTGGATTCGAACCAGTGGCCTTTAGAGTCGGAGTCTAACGCTCTATCCAACTGAGCTACGGGCGCAGATATACAAATTGAAATATGCTGGACAGCAACGGTTAGTATAGCAGGAAACCCTCAAAAAGTAAACCCCTGACAACAAAATATTTTTAGAAAATGATTGTTAATAAAATTGACAACATTATAGTTTTGGTCTAAACTATATTTGAGAAATATTTAACAAGTGCTGTCGAAGGAGGAACTCCCTTTGAAAAAGGAAAATATATCCGACGCCGTAATTCGCCGTCTTCCCCGATACTATCGCCAGCTGAACAGCCTGTACAGCAGCGGGGTGGTACGCATCTCATCCCACTCTCTCGGTCAGGAAATGAAAATCACGGCTTCTCAGATCCGGCAGGATTTTAGCTGCTTCGGCGAGTTCGGACAGCAGGGCTACGGATACAATGTTGAGGAACTGCGCACGGAGATCGGTCATATTCTCGGCGTGGATAAGAACCACCACCTCATCATGATCGGTGCCGGCAATCTGGGCCATGCCATTTTGCAAAATTTTCCTTTCTCGCAGACCGGTTTTACCGTAGGCGCCGCCTTTGACGTATCCCCCTCCGTTGTGGGAACGTATATTAACGGCATACTCATTCGCTCCATGGATGAACTGGACGACTTTATCCGCATCCATACGGTGGATGTGGTGGCTTTGACCATTCCCCAGCATGTGGCGCAGGAAGTTGCCAACCGTCTGATCGCGCTGGGCATCCGCGGCTTCTGGAATTTTACCAACATCGAATTGTCCAGCTCCGACCCAACGGTTCAATTTGAAAATATCCACTTTGCGGACAGTCTGCTAACGCTGAGCTATCGCATCGCAAACCGCTGAGTCTTTCTCTTTTGGACGCATGAAAGGAGTCCCTATGAAAAAACGGGCACTGCTTCCCGTGCTCTTTGTGCTGCTGTCCGGTGTGTGTATCTACTTCGCCGCCGCATCCGGCGGCAGTTCCGACGACCCGCTGATTTCCCTCTCCTATCTGAACGGTACCTTTACGGACACGGTCCGCCAGAGAATAAATGCGCAGCGTTCCGACGCGTCCGCTTCCGTCTCCGCCAACGCGGACGTCTGGACGGAGACCCGCCTGAAATCCGGCGACGTACTGTCCGGCTCCACAGGCACCTGTGTGCTGCCGCTGGCGGGTGGAATGACCGTTTCCTTTTCCTCCGGCGCGGTTGTGGACGCCACTTCCGGTACAGAGGTCTCCTCTGGTTCCGCTTTGACCGTCCGGCACCGTTACCTTGTGGCGGAGAACACAGCGGCCACCTTCACAGTTGCCGGCAAGACCGCCGTGATGGACTACCAGGGGCCATACAGCCTGTCCTATTCCTCTGCCACAGACTACAACGCCATGGCGGAGGCTCTGAAAACCATACACCTGTTTCGGGGAAGTCTTACCGGGTATGGCAGCGGCTTTGATCTGGAGGTATCCCCCACCCGGCTGCAGGCCCTCATTATGTTCATCCGCCTCATGGGCGAGGAGGACGAAGCACTGGCGTATACCGGCGCCACTCCTTTCACCGACATCGCAGCCGGGTCCGAACCGGCGCAGTATGTCGGTTACGCTTGCAGTAAGGGCTATACCAACGGCTATACAAAGACCACATTCCGTCCCAGTCAGAAGGTGAACGCCTATCAATATGTGGAATTTGTCCTGCGCGCTCTGGGATACAGCTCTATCGGCACCACGGACTTGACCGGAACGCTGGACCGGGCTGTAAGCTGCGGAATTCTGACCGCAGGAGAGGAAGCTATGCTGTCCCGGGACGCGTTTTTGCGGGCGGAGCTTGTCTATGTCTCCTGGTATGCGCTGGACGCTCAGGTCTCTGGCACAGGGCAGACCCTCCGGCAGACACTGCTCTCCAAGGGTATTTTTACGGAAAATGAAAACTTTTCCGCCGCGGCGCTCATCTCCGGCTCACGGATTCCGTAACACCTGCCCGGAGGCGGCATACTATGTATTGAGACTGATGCACAGTCGGTCTACGATTTCATAGGAGGTCCCATTATGAATTGTAACAACGGCTTTTTTGGCGGCGGTAGCTGCTGCTGGATCATTATCCTCGTCATCCTGATCTGCTGCTGCTGCGGCAATGGCGGCTGGGGCGGCTGCGGCAACAACAACTGCGGATGCGAGCGTCCCTGCTGCTGATCCCCTCACAGCTTTTCATACTGCCCCAGAAGCCCCCGCACCCCTTTGGGTGCGGGGGCTTTTCCTCCTTCTTTACCTTGACAGGCCATCCTTGCCGTGCTACGGTTATGAAAGAGCAAAAATTGGTGCCTTAAGTCTCTCTGCCCAGAAAATGGCTGCCGGATACCGCGCCTGATTCCAAAATACAGGAGGAATCCCTATGAGTATCAAATCCATTAAAAAACGGGATGGACGCATCGTAACTTTCGATCAACGAAAAATCTCTACCGCCATTCTGAAAGCGTTTGACGCCGCCTTCCAGCCCGACATGGCGGGGACTGCGGAACGGCTGGCCACAAAGATCACCTCCATTCTGGAGGTGGAGGGCGTGGAGCTCCCCGAGGTGGAACATGTTCAGGATTTGGTGGAGCTGGTGCTGATGGAGGAAGACTACCCAGAGACCGCCAAGGCCTACATCCTCTACCGCAGTGAGCGGGCCCGCGCCCGGGCTCTTGGCGAGCGGCTGAAAAAGATTTATGAGGACATCACATGGTGCCCCGCGAAATCCTCCGACCGGAAGCGAGAAAACGCGGACATCCACAGCGGCACTGCCATGGGCAGCCTTTTAAAATACGGCAGTGAAAGCGCCAAAGCCTACTTTCAGGCTTATGTCCTGAAGCCGGAGTTCGCCGCGGCCCATGCCGCCGGAGATATTCACATCCACGGCCTGGCCTTTTACACCTTCACCACCTCCTGCACCCAAATTGACATTCTAAAGCTGTTCCACAACGGCTTTTCCGGCACACTGGGCCATCTGCGGGAGCCCAGCGACATCGCCGCCTGCTCCGCGCTGGCCTGTATCGCCCTGCAATCCAACCAGAACGACCAGCACGGCGGACAGTCCATTGCCAACTTCGACTATGGTATGGCGGAGGGCGTGGGCAAGACCTTTGTGAGGTGCTATCGGGAAAATCTTGCCCGGGCGCTGGAGCTGGAGTTGGACGACGCAAGGGCTGGTGACTCTGTGAAGTCTTTGTCCGCAAAGATTGTAAAGGACAACCATCTTACGCCGTCTCTTGAAGATGACCGGGATTATCTGCTTCTGGAACGGGCGGCGCTGATGGCTCGATACGGGATTTGTGAGGAGCGGGCCGTTCTGTACCAGTCTTTCGCCCATCACCATGCAGAAGCGGAGACCGACCGGGCTACTTATCAGGCCATGGAGGCACTGCTCCACAATCTGAGCACAGTGGAATCCCGGACTGGCGGGCAGGTTCCCTTCTCCTCCCTAAATTACGGCATGGACACCTCGCCGGAGGGGCGGATGGCGGTCAGAAATCTGCTGCTGGCCACGCAAGCGGGTCTGGGCGACGGAGAGACGCCTGTCTTCCCCGCTCAGATTTTCCGAGTGAAAGAAGGAATCAACTTTAACCCCGGCGAACCCAACTACGACCTGTTTCAATTGGCCTGCCGCTGCTCTGCAAAGAGGCTGTTTCCCAATTTTGTATTTCAGGACGCGCCGTTCAACCTGCCCTACTATAAACCCGGGCACCCGGAAACGGAGATCGCCACCATGGGCTGCGGGACACGGGTGATCTCCAATATCCACGATCCGAACCGGGAGATCCCCTTCCAGCGGGGCAATCTGAGCTCCACATCCGTCAACCTCCCCCGTCTGGCCATTGAGGCGCACGGCGATCTGGGAGCATTTTACACGGGACTTGACCGGATGCTGAACCTGTGCGTAGCGCAGCTTTTGGAGCGGTTTGAGATTCAAGGGCGGCGCCTGGCCCGGAACTTTCCGTTTCTCATGGGGCAAGGAATCTGGCTTGATAGTGAACTTTTAAAGCCGGATGACGAGGTTCTGGAAATTCTGAAACACGGGACACTTTCCATCGGCTTCATCGGCCTTGCCGAGGCACTGGTGGCCCTCGTTGGAAAGCACCACGGAGAGCATGCGGAAAGTCAGGCTCTGGGCCTTGAAATCATCGGCCATATGCGGGCGCGGACGGATGCGGAAACAGAAAAGCGAAAGCTGAACTTTACCTTGTCGGCCACTCTGGAAGAAGGGCTGGCGTGCCGGTTTGTGGAGCTGGATCAGGAGCGGTACGGCATTTTGCCGGGCATTACCGACCGGGCGTATTATACCGACAGCTTCCATATTCCCGTCTACTTTCCCATCAGCGCAAGGGAAAAAATTGGGCTGGAGGCTCCCTATCACGCTTTGACCAATGGCGGGCACATCAGCTATGTGGAGTTGGACGGCAACCCGGCGCAGAATCCGGAGGCTTTTGAAGAGCTGATCCGCTGCATGAAAGAATCCGGTATCGGATATGGCTGCATCAACCGCGCAGCAGACCACAACCCGGTATGTGATGAATAATTTTGCGGATCACGGCAGGACTCGCCCAACCCTAAACAGAGGCTCCGGCGCGCCGCGCCGGAGCCTCATGCAAAAAGACCGGACGGAATGCTTTACTTCCGTCCGGTTTTTTATTTGTCATGTTTCTCCTCGTCGGCCCGTTTTTGGACCTGCGTTCCAAAGTAAAAGCTGATGACCACGGTGAAAACCGTCATAAATTCCTGCCCGGTGATATCGCCCCGGAGAGTCAGCGCAACAAACGTGCCGGAGAGCAGGAATGTCACGATACTCTTGACATCCACCAGCTTGATAAGCTTTTCCTTCACAGATCTCCCCTCCCCCGCTATCGTATGCCGACCGAGCGGGATGGTGCAGGGGAAGATTTCTCTCAGTTTTTCAGGCTGTGAAGCGGAGCAGGAATACGCCCGCCCCGGGCGATGAAGTCCGCACTGGACTCCGTATGCACCGGCATTACCGGCGCACTGCCAAGCAATCCGCCCATCTCAATAGTTTCCCCCACCTTCTTGCCGGGGGCGGGCAGAAGCCGCACGGCGGTGGTCTTGCAGTTCACCATGCCGATGGCGGCCTCGTCGGCGATGATGGCGGAGATTGTATCCGCGCTGGTATCACCGGGGACGGCGATCATGTCGAGGCCCACGGAGCACACGCAGGTCATGGCCTCCAGCTTGTCCACGGTCAGCGTCCCGCTCCGGGCGGCGGCAATCATGCCCTCATCCTCACTGACGGGGATGAACGCGCCGGAGAGTCCTCCAACAGACGAGGACGCCATGACGCCGCCCTTCTTGACCGCGTCGTTCAGCAGAGCCAGCGCCGCGGTGGTCCCGTGAGTACCGCAGGTCTCAAGGCCCATTTCCTCCAAGATGCGGGCAACGGAATCTCCGATGGCGGGAGTGGGCGCCAGACTCAGATCCACGATACCAAAGGGCGTGTCCAGACGACGGGACGCCTCCTGGGCCACCAACTGGCCCATGCGGGTCACGCGGAACGCGGTCTTTTTCACCGTCTCCGCCACCACATCGAAGGGTTGCCCCCGGACTGCCTTCAGCGCGTTGCACACAACGCCTGGACCGGAGACGCCCACGTTGATGACCCGCTCGGCCTCGCCTACGCCGTGGAACGCGCCGGCCATAAAGGGGTTGTCCTCTACCGCGTTGCAGAATATCACCAGCTTAGCACAGCCAAGGCCATCCTGCGCAGCGGTTTTTGCGGCGGTTTCCTTCACGATGCGCCCCATCAGAGCCACGGCATCCATGTTGATGCCCGCCCTTGTGGACCCCACGTTGACGGAGGAGCAAACGAACTCCGTGGAGGCCAGCGCCTCCGGGATGGAGCGGATGAGCTTTTCGTCCGCCCTGGTCATCCCCTTTTGCACCAGCGCGGAATAGCCGCCGATGAAATTGACGCCGCAGGTCCTTGCAGCCCGGTCCATAGCCAGGGCGAAAGGAGCGTAGTCCTCCGTATCGGAGGCCCCGGCCACCAGAGCCATGGGAGTAACGGAAATCCGCTTATGCACGATGGGAATACCGAATTCCCGTTCAATATCCTCCCCGGTCTTCACAAGATTTTCCGCGTATTTTGTAATTTTATCATAGATTTTCTCACACGCCCGCTTCGGGTCCGGGTCGCAGCAGTCCAGAAGTGAAATACCCATGGTGATGGTCCGGATATCGAGGTGCTGCTGATCGATCATCTCGATCGTGGAGAGAACGTCCTTTTGATTCAGCATGGTCTCCCCCCTCAAATATGGTGCATGGCATCGAAAATTTCTTCCCGCTGGAGACGGATAGAGATGTCCAGCTTTTCGCCCAGAGCCTCCAGCTTCGTGCTCAGCTCTCCGATGGGCGCGCTGGACTTGCCCACATCCACCGCCATGACCATGGTGAATTTTCCCTGCAAAATGGTCTGGGTGATATCCAGAATATTGACGTTGTTTTCGGCCAGAAGCGTACATACGCCGGCAATGATGCCGACCTTGTCCTCTCCAATCACCGTTACGATCGCGTTCATAATATCTTCCTCCTCGGTTATTTTACGCGGAAACCCGCGTGTCATTCATCTGTGAAAAAGGAAAGGGACGCCCACCGGCGGCCCTTTTTCCCTGTGTTTTCAGCATGGAATCGTAGCCATGGCCGCCACATCCGACGGGTCCAAAAAGGGACCGATCACAGGCGGCAGAAAGGTCAGCACAATATACAAAATTCCCATCGCCGCCGCCAGAATCAGCCAGACGGAACGGTCACCTCCTGCCAGAACGCCCCGTTGAGCCAGCGCCAGCGCGGCGGCGGAGAGCACGACCCATATCAGCAGGTACACGCCCGGCCCTGGCTTCAGGGCGGCCAGCGCCCAGAAGATCAGAACCGCTGCCACCGGCGCCATTGTCAGCCAGGGCAGTCTGGATAAAAACTTTCCGCCGTCCTGCAGCGGAATGGCCGCAGCCAGCAGGAACGGCCAAAATACCAGCTTGCTGAGCTCCCATGGGCTGGCAAACTGCGGCGTCAAGAGGGCACAGACCGGATTCTGTGCCACGGTGCGGAGCAGCAGCAGAAAAACCCCCGCGAGCAGGACGGACAAAAAGCGGATGGAAAAATGCGCAAAACGGTTTTTCATCGGACAACTCACCTCCCTGCGACTCTATGCGCCGGGAGGCAGGAACAGAACCGGCAAAACCTTCTGCCGGCCTGCTATCCGAAAAAATCAATTCTCGTCAAAGAATTTCGCGTGGATGGCGCGGACCGCCTTGTCCACGTCGTCCTCGTCCAACAGGACGGAAACGCGGATCTCGGAGGTGTTGATCATTTGGATGTTGATACCTGCATCGTACAGTGCCTCGAACATTCTGGCGGCCACTCCGCAGTTGCTCATAAGGCCCATACCCACGATGGAGACCTTGCCGATCCGCTCGTCGGTAGCGATGTGGTCGAACTTCAAAGCCTCCCTGTGCTCCTCCAGAAGCTCCACAGACTCGTTCACGTCCTTTTTGTGGACCGTGAAGGTAATGTCCTTTTTGTCCTCGCGGCCAATGGACTGCAAAATCACGTCCACGTTGATGTTGCTCTTGCTCAGCAGGTCAAAAACCTGAAACGCCACGCCGGGATTGTGCTGCAGGCCCACTAGGGCAATACGGGCAATGCTGGTATCTTTCGCCACCCCCGCAATATTCGTCTTTTCCACTTTTGTAACCTCCTTCACAGTCGTGCCAGGCTTATCCTCCAGGCTGGACACGACCTCCAAATTCACATGAAATTTTTTTGCCAGTTCCACGCTGCGGTTATGGAGCACCTGGGCTCCCTGACTGGCCAGCTCCAGCATCTCGTCATAGGTGATCTCGCTGAGCTTTCGGGCGTTGGACACGATGCGGGGATCGGTGGTATAGACGCCGTCCACGTCCGTGAAGATCTGGCACAGCTCGGCGTGGAACGACGCCGCCAGCGCCACGGCGCTGGTGTCTGAGCCGCCCCGGCCCAGCGTCGTGATGTCTCCGGTGCGGTCAATGCCCTGAAAGCCCGCCACCAGAACGATGCGGTGCTGGTCCAGCTCAGACAGGATGCGCTCCGGATCGATCCGTTTGATGCGGGCGTCGCTGTATACGGACGAGGTCTGCACCCCCGCCTGCCATCCCGCCAGAGACACGCAGCGCAGACCGCGCCGCTCCAGTTCCATGGCGCACAGAGAAATGGAGATTTGTTCGCCGGTTGACAACAGCATGTCCATCTCCCGGTGGGAGGCGCGTGGATTGATCTCCTGCGCCTTGGCGATCAGGTCGTCGGTAGTGTCGCCCTGAGCGGACAGCACCACGATGACGTCATTTCCGGCCTTATAGGTCTTTTCAATAATACCGGCCACATGGCGGATACGTTCGGCGTCCTTCACCGAACTTCCGCCAAATTTCTGCACAATCAAACTCATTGGTTTTCCCTTCCTTGCTATCTGGATTCGCGGCTCAATTCTCAGCCAAGTACCCGCAGGCAGGCAAGCACGTTCAGGCCTCTGGACTGCTCCAGCGCCTCCCGTCCCGTGATGCGGTCCGTCAGAAATCCGGTCTCGCCGTCCTCGCTGAGGACCTCCACCTGTCCGAAGGCCATAGCGGCGTCCGTCAGGCTGCCCTCAATGCGAAAATAGAAGCGGGTGGAAACCTCCATGGGGTCGATAAAGCCGCCAAAGTCTGCGCTCCATCCAATCTCTTCCTGCCGAGGACTGCGGCGCAGGCACTCCAGCACATCGGACACGCAGGCCGAGGCCGTCGGCAGTTCACCTGCGCCCCTGCCGTAAAACATGACCTCGCCCACGGCATTGCCCTTGACCACCACAGCGTTGAACACATCCTCCACATTGGCAAGGGGGTGTTCCTCCGGCACCAGATGGGGCGCGACATAGGCGGTCCGCCCTCCTCCGGGCATCCGAAGGCACCGGCCCAGCAGCTTGATGCGGTAACCCGCCCTCTGGGCCACCTTCACATCCCGGAGGGACAGCTTTTTGATTCCCTCCATGGGAACGTCCTCAGGCCGCACCTGCGCGCCAAAGGCCAAATCCGCCAGAATGCAGATCTTGCGCCCTGCGTCGATGCCCTGCACGTCGGCGGTGGGGTCCGCCTCGGCGTAGCCCTTGGCCTGGGCCTCCCTCAGAGCATCGGAAAAGAAGGCGCCGGTGCGGACCATGCGAGAGAGGATGTAGTTGGTAGTACCGTTCAAAATTCCGTAAATCTCATCCACGCGGTTGGCACACAGGCACTCCGTCAGCGGGTGCAGCACCGGGATGCCACCTCCCACGCTGGCCTCAAAGAGATAGTTCACTTTTTTCTTCCGGGCCAGCTCCAAAAGCTCACAGCCCTTTTCGGCCACCAGCTGCTTGTTGGCGGTCACCACATGCTTACCCGCCTCCAAAGCCCGCCTTGTGTACTCATAGGCCGCGTCTACGCCGCCGATGGTCTCCACCACGACGCGGATCTCGTCATCCCGCTCAATGCGGCTGAAATCGTCGATCATCAGCTGACGATAGGGGCCGTCCTTAAAATGGCGGACCAGAATAGACTTCACGGTCAGCGGCTCGCCCAGTTTCCTCTCGACCTGCCGGGCATTCTCCGCCACCACCTTGGCGACGCCGGTCCCCACCGTACCAAGGCCCAAAATTGCGATTTTACTCATGGATTAATCCTTTCGCTTTTTTACCTTAACCGGCCAGAATCTCAAACCGGATCACGCCATCGACAGCGGCGACCTCCTCCAGGAACGCCTCCAGCGTCATCTCCATGTCCGAGGTTTCCGCCGACACGGTGACCGCGGCGCAGCCGTTAGTGGGAATGCTCTGGTTGATGGTCAGGATGTTTGCCCCCGCACGGGCGAAATCCGAAAGCACACGGCTCAGTACGCCGGGAGCATCCTTCAGCATCCCATAAAACGTGATGATGTGCTCCGCCTTCATGTCATTGAAGGGCTGCACGGAATCCTTGTACTTGTAGAATGCGCTGCGGCTGATACCCGCCATCCGGGTAGCGGCGCCGACCGTGTTCGCTTCACCGGTCTGCATCATGCGCTTTGCCTCTGCCACCTTGACAAAAATTTCCGGCAGAGCATCCGCCGCCACGATATAATACTTGATTTCTCTGCTCATTTCGTCCGCCTCCCATGGTCATTTGTCCTTGCACTTGGCTCAGTGTACCATAGAATTTGACAGGTTGCAATGAAAAAACTCAAGAATTTTTCGGTTTGGCAGAACAGTTTTTCGGTAAAATGTCCATATGGGGTGGTCTTCTTTTAGAAGTGTCTCCGCTTTCAGCCCTATTAGGAGGGTCCGCTCGCCGCACACACGCCATTTCTTATACAGCAGTTTTCCTCCTCTGAGTCGGCAGAAAAAACCGCCGCACAGCCGTGCGGCGGTTTTCATAGAATTGCTCAGGTCCCGGTGTCCCAAACGGTGTTCCACCAATCCTCCGTACCATTGTCCGATGGAGTCGTGGGCTCCGTGGGAGTTGTCGGGGTAGTCGGCGTGGTGGTATCCCCGCCGGTACCGTTGCCGTTCCCGGAGTTCCCGGAATTGCCCGAGTTTCCGGAGTTTCCGGAGTTCCCAGAGCCGCCATAGCCGTCATTTGGGTCGGTCGAGGGCTGATTGGGCGTAGTACCAGTATCGCCTCCCTCGCCGGGAGTACCCGTTTCTCCCTCACCGCCGCCCGTATCGGGAGGCAGCGCGGAGCCGTCCTTGTGGACGGAACAGGGCGGAAGCTGGATCGTTCCGTCCGCCAGCACCGTCCGGAGAGAGTTGACCAGATAAGCATTATCGTCCGCCACAATATTCGGGCCGTAGTCCGTGCGGGTATAGTCCAGCAGCCCCACTTTCTTTACGGTTGACGCGGGGCAGAACTCCGTGGCCAGACACTTTCCCTCGGTGCAGTAGTCAAAGAGCTTATGCAGGTTGCAGCTCTCCGTCGGCGCGGTACCGACGGCGACCTCCACCGTGCGGACGCGGCTGCCCCGCAGGTCAGCGGCACAGGCATCCGTTGCCAGAAGGCCGCTGTCGGCGCAGACCTGCACGGAAATAAGGCCGCTGGTTGGCTTGGAGAAGGATTTATTCTCCTGCTCCTTCGCGATCTTCTGCATGACCTTGTTCCACATGGAAGCAGCGGGGTTTCCGGAATAGCTGATACGCTCATTATTATCGTAACCACACCAGACCGCCGCGCAATAATAGGGTGTGTAGCCAACAAAATAGCGGTCATAGTTTTCGCTGGTGGTTCCGGTTTTACCGGCGCTGGCCATACCGGAGAGCTTATACCGGGAGGCGGTACCGCCGTTCATAACGCCTTGCAGAAGCTGGTTCATGAAATACGCAGTGGTTTCCTTCACAGCCACGTGGGTATCCGTCTGGTTGTCCAGAACCGTGTTGCCGTCGGCGTCCTCCACTTTCGAATAGAGCCGGGGCGAGTTATAAACGCCGCCGTTGGGGAAAGTTGCAAAGGCCGCGGCCATCTCCTCGGTGGAAACGCCGTTGGTCAAACCGCCCAACCCCAGGGACGCCGTGTTGATGTCGTCCGCCACCAGATCCAGATTCATCTTCTCCGTGGCAAAGGTAAAGGAGTTGGAGATGCCCAATTTTTCAATGACTTGCACGGCCACGGTGTTGACAGAATTTGCGACACCGGTGGCCAAGGTTGTCCATCCCTTGTAGCCCTGGGGCGAGTTCTTCGGCCACGGTTTATCGTTCAGCAGCCGGACAGGATAATCGTCAAAGGTGGACGCCATTGTAATTACTCCAGCGTCCAGCGCCGGCGAATAGACCGTGACAGGCTTGATGGCGGAACCGCACTGGCGGTTGCCTGTGGCATAGTTCCAACCTAGATTCCGATCCTTCACGCCAACCTTGCCCACCATGGCCACCACATTTCCTGTGGAGGGGTCCACGATGGTAATGCCGGACTGAAGATGTTGCCCGCTGGAGGAAGTCACATCCAGATTGGAGCGGTCCTCATAAATGGACTCTGCAATCTCCTGAATATGTGGGTCCTCGGTGGAATAAATCGTGTATCCGCCGTTATACAGCTTAATACGCGCCTCTTTCGCCGAAATGCCGAGCTGCTTTGCAAGATCGTTGGAGACGTCCAGAATCACCTGATCCACGAAATAGGAATTGATGCCGGTGGCTGCGCCGTTGCTCTTGTCGGCGTTGTCGGCGGCCACCAGCTCCTGGGCAGAGACGGAGCCGTCGGTAAACTTCAGATCCTCATTAATCGCTTTCTGATAGGTATCCTCGTCGATATACCCCTGCTCCAGCATTTTGTCCAGAATGTTCTTCTGGCGGGTCTTGTTCATCTCCCGCGCCGTCTTTTTCACGCCGGTATCCGGGTCTGTAATGGTGACGGTGGACATGGGGCCATACAGCGAGGGGTTGTTGGTAATAGCTATGATGCTGGCGCATTCCGCCACCGACAGCTCCGATACATCCTTGCCGAAATAATACTGTGCGGCAGTCTCAACGCCGTAGCACGTCTGGCCCAGATAGATCGTATTAAGATAGAGCTCCAGGATTTCCTGTTTGGAATACTTTTTCTCAAACTCCAGCGCCCGAAAAATTTCCCGGACCTTGCGATTTACCGTACCGTCGTTGTCGCCGGTCATATTTTTCAGCAGCTGCTGGGTAATGGTGGACCCGCCATAGGTACTGCTTGTGTGCAGAAACAAGTTTGCGGCTGCTCCGGCGGTTCGTTTCCAGTCCACGCCGTGGTGCTTAAAAAAGCGTTCGTCCTCGATGGACACCGCCGCCTGCCACATGGCGTCTGGGATCTGATCATAGTCCACCCAGATACGGTTTTCGTCACCGTAAATCGTCTGAAGATTGTTCCATGCGCCCGTGCTCTTGTCCTGATACATAATGACGGAACTGAGATTCATGGTATAGTCGTCGGCGTTGACATTCAGCGTCGGGGTGAGCGTCGTCTTCACAAAATACATGAAAATGCCGGCAATCATGGCGCCGGACAGAACGCCAATCAGAAGAAGTGTCCGGACTACGAACCAAATCGTACTTGTGGTGTGTGTTCTGGTGCTCTGACGGCGTCGGTGTTCATGGGGCTGCGGATTTTGCTCGTGCCTGCCATGCTGTTCCAATGCAGGGCACCTCCTTTTCCAAAATTTGGGGCATCAGTCGTTCCGCCATCTGCGGTGGAACAACTGTCATAGTGCACCATCATATTTTTCATTCTACCATTCCTGTCAACTCTTAAATTGTCGCCTTTCCCTTTGAAAAAGTTCCCGAATTTTAAAAAAATTTTTTCGAAGCTCAAGAATATGCCTACTTATAATTTCAATTTTCCATGTTTTCCTAGCCTGATACACTTGCATTTTCCCTCTAAAGCGGATACAATATGATCAAAGAAGAACAGTAAGGAGGCGTTCCCATGAGCGAGGATCTCGGCCCTACATTTGTCACAATCACCGATGAGGATGGAAACGATATTGAATTGGAGTTCGTGGACGCATTGGAGCACAACGGCCAAAAGTATATGGCTTTCTTCCCCGCCGAGACGGAGGACTCCGACGAGGAGAACTCGGACACCGGGCTGGTGATTCTGAAAGCCGTGACGGAAAACGGCGAAGAAATGCTCTCCACGCTGGACTCCGACGAGGAGCTGGACGCAGTGTACGACTTGTTCATGGAAGCGCTGTTTGAGGACGAGGAGGACGAAAACTCCTGACGGCTTCTCTTGATTTATCCTATTTGAGTGAAGACCCTGCGCGGTGCGTGATAGACCTTTTTTAACCCACATTTCGTTATAAGGGATGCCGGATCAGTCCGTGGTTCGCAGGCCTCCCGGCTGCTGTTTGCGGCTGGAAGTTGGAAGCGATAAAGCGTGCTGCAGGCGACCCACCTGTCCGTAAAGGTGCAGGTTATAACGGGGTCTACACGGCCGAGCGGGGCCATCGTTATACAAATTCTACATTCCTCGCTCATTTGAAGGACAGAGGTCTTTCGCCTGCGAGACGAGGAGCATAGCGATTTGGGACTGCTGTAAGGCAGTCCTTTTTTTGTAAATGATTGCGCCCGGCCATGAAACAGTCGGGCGCTGTAAGTATTACAAATTTTGCTAGCTGAGGCGAAGAATTTCTTTTTTCAGACGTTGGATGATGCGCTTTTCCAGACGGGAGATATAGGACTGGGAAATACCGAGATGGTCGGCCACCTCTTTTTGAGTGCGCTCCTGTCCCCCGTTCAGCCCGAAGCGCAGTGTGATGATCTCTTTTTCGCGGGGAGAAAGGATTTTTAAAGCGGCGGTCAAGAGACTTCGGTCCACGTCGTCCTCGATCGGGCGCATGACCACATCGGCGTCGGTGCCCAGAACGTCGGAGAGGAGAAGCTCGTTGCCGTCCCAGTCGGTATTTAGCGGCTCGTCAAAGGAGACCTCCCCTTTTCGGCCTGCGTTTTTGCGAAGGTACATTAGGATCTCGTTTTCAATACAGCGGCTGGCGTAGGTTGCCAACTTGATATTTTTATCAGACCTGTAGGTCTCAACCGCTTTGATTAAGCCGATGGTGCCAATGGAAATCAGGTCTTCAATGTTAATCTTGGTATTCTCAAAGCGGCGGGCTATGTACACCACAAGGCGGAGATTGTGTTCGATGAGCTCCTGACGGGCGTCGGTCTCGCCGATGCGCATTAGCAGCTCTGCCTCCCGCTCACGGGTCAGTGGCGGCGGCAGGGTATCGCTGCCGCCGATATAGTGGACGGGCGTCCGGGGCAGAAGACCCAGACGGCGGAGCAGCTTTCGAAGTTTTTCCAACCAATGAAGCATGTTCTCGATCCTCCCTTTCGTCTTTACCGGCACGTTTTTTAATTTTCAAGCTCGCCCCAAAGGGCATCGCAGCCGTCTCCCACAGGGGTGGGCGACAGTGCCAGCAGCAATCGTTCCCGTCTCTTTCCGTTGACGCTGGCCCAATCCAGGCGGACCGCTAGCAGCAATCCGCTCTCTACTCCTACCGCACTGTATGGCAGCAGACGAAACCGCGCCGCCGCCCAGCCGGACGACGCCAGGCGCTCCATGATCTCAGAGGGAGCGCGCAGGGCGGACGGCGACAGCAACGGACCCAGTTCCGGCGGCCAGAGCGTCTGGAGTTTTTCCGCTGAGGCTACCAACACCGACCTCCCCGTGGCCGGGTCCCGGAGGGTATTGCCTGTGTCGCACAGGGCTGTCAGGGCTGTTCGGCGACCGTAAATTGCAACCGTCACCGGGATCAGGAACCCCCCTGCCCCGCTGCTTCGGGCACTGGCGCGGAATATCACCGTCAGCACGATGTACGCCGCGGCGGCGGAGATTAACAGAATCTTTGCGTCCACGTTTGTATAGAAAACGCCGTTTTCCATGGGTATTCCCTGCCCAGCGGCCAATCCCAGCGCCAGCACGCACCCCGCAAAGCCACAAGACACCAGAAACAGCAGCAGCGTCAACCGAAGGAACCGAGGCTCACCGCCGTAAGCCACCAGTGCCATCAATACTCCCGCTGCCGCCTTCACCAGCGGCGTGGAAAGCCACCCCAACCCCGGCAGAAACACCGCCACGGCATAGGCTCCCCCCAGCAGTGCCGCCAGTAGGAACCGGAGCCTTTGGAGTCTGGCCCCCGCCAGTTGGGCGGCGGCGTACACCAGCAGATAATCCGCCAGTGCGTTCAGCACAAACACGCTGTCTATGTATACCACCGTCATTTCCGCCGCCCCCTTCTCCGAATTCCAACCGCAGCCCGCGGAGGCGCAGGTTGAACTCGACTTGCGGATTACTAAGCAGTCACCATTATAGGACAGCCGGTGCAAAAATCAGGTCGCAATCAAAGTGAAAATCAGACTTGACAGTGGAAAAAATCAGCTACATACGGTCAGTAAATTTTTCATGCAGAAAAAGGCACGGAACGACTTGTTCCGTGCCTTTTTGTACATATTTCCAGCTTATTCAGCTTCTTGTTTCCTTCTGGGCCGAACGCTTTACTTCCCGCTCTCCGAATCCTCTTTCGCCAGTTCCATAAGAAAACCGATCAGCAGAGCCTCATCCGCCTGATCGTCGGCAAACATCTCCAGATTGTCGCCGTTCTCCTCCAGCAGCCGCCCGATGGCGATATACTGGGACAGAGAGGATTTCAAATTGAACACGTCACCCTGAGGAGATTTCAGATATACATCGCGTTTGCAGTCGTCCAGTACGCTGATAAATTTCTTCACGTCTTTGATGTTTTTCAGTTTCATAATGACCTGTCTTCTTTCTGTTTATTTTTGTGCATTCGGACTGTATCACGATTTTTATCTCCATGCAATGGAGGGAATCGCCCAAAAAAGGCCCTGAAAAAGTACAGTTCCCTGCGTGGCTTCAGCCCTCTTCCGCGATTTTCCGGCCCATGAGCGTCCCCATAACGGAGGCCATCATCAATCCGCGGGTCCAACCGGAGGAATCACCCAGGCAGTGAAGTCCCTTGAGACTGGTATTGAAGTCGGTATCCATTTTCACCCGGTTGGAGTAAAACTTCAGCTCCGGGGAGTAAAGCAGCGTCTCCGTGGAGGCAAAGCCGGGAACCACATGGTCCATGGCCTGAATGAAACCGATGATGTTCACCATGGAGCGGTAAGGCATGGCGGCGGTAATGTCCCCTGCCACGGCATCCGGCAGTGTGGGACGGATGTTGGACTGAGCCAGTTCCTTCTGCCAAGTCCGTTTGCCGTCCAGAATGTCGCCGAAGCGCTGGACCATAATGTGCCCGTCGCCCAACATGTTGGTCAGTTCTCCCACCTTTTGGGCATAAGCGATGGGCTGGTTGAAGGGGACGCTGAAATTGTGGGAGCACAGAATCGCCAGATTCGTGTTGTCGGTCTTCAGGTCCTTATAGCTATGACCGTTGACCACCGCCAGATTGTTGTCGTAGTTCTCCTGTGAGACAAAGCCTCCGGGGTTCTGGCAGAAGGTCCGAACCTTGTTCTTGAACGGTCGGGGATAGCCAACCAGTTTGGACTCATAAAGCACCCGGTTCACCATTTCCATGACCTCGTTGCGTACCTCCACCCGAACGCCGATGTCCACCGTGCCGGGCGCGTGAGCGATGTTGTGTTCGGCGCAGAGTTTTTCCAGCCAGTCCGCGCCGCGGCGGCCGGTGGCCACCACGGTATGCTTCGCAAAGACCTCCTGATCGGTCTTTCCGTTGGAAATGGAAACGCCTTTGCATACGTAATCTTCCAAAATAATGTTGGAGCACTCGTAGCCGAACAAAATCTCCACGCCCTGCTCCAGCAGATACTTTTCGATGGCAAGGTACAGGCTCTGCGCCTTCTCCGTGCCCAGGTGGCGGATGGGGCAGTCCACCAGTTTCAAGCCGGCTTGAATGGCGTGCTTGCGGATCTCCTTACGCTCGGGGTCGTTGCCAAGGCCCTCAATATGCTCGTCGGCGCCGAAGTCCAGGTAGATCTGATCGGCATAGTTGATGGTCTCCTGAGCCAGATTCTCCCCGATCAGGGTCGGCAGATCGCCGCCCACCTCATAGGAAAGAGACAGCTTTCCGTCGGAAAAAGCCCCCGCGCCGGAAAAGCCGGTGGTAATGTGGCAGTAAGGCTTGCAGTTCATGCAGTACCCCGTTTTGTCCTTTGGACAGTGGCGCTTCTCTACGCTCTGACCCTTCTCCACCATAACGATCTTCTGTTTGCTGCCCTTCTTCAGCATTTCCAGAGCGGTAAAAATGCCAGCGGGGCCTGCGCCTATAATCACAACGTCTGCGTTCATTATCTTTCTCCTCACTAATCTGGTTCCTGTTACTTGGCTGACAGCTCCACGTCGTGCCTCACCAACGACAGCGGCGGCACCGAGCGGGGCAGTTTCATCTGAAATACGGTCTGAGGCGTTTTGATCTCTTCCACCACCGTGCCGTCCGGTTCCCGCAGCTCCGGGACGTTCATGGCGAAGGGACGGCAGTCCGGCCCAACGACTTCCACTTCCTCTCCGGTGTACATCTTGTTCCGCAAGGACAGAGTGGCATTTCCGTTTTCGTCGCAATCAACGACAAGCGCTTCCACTTGCCAGTTTCTGATATAGCGGGAATTCTCAATGTACTGCCCCGGCTGGCCGTAAAAAAAGCCGGTGGAATAGCGGCGGTGACTGACGTGCTCCACCTCGTCCCGCCACACGGGGTCAAGCGGTTTCCCAGCCGCTGCGGCGTCCAGACAGTGGCGGTAAGCTCCGGTGACAATCGCCGCGTAATAGGCGGACTTTGCGCGCCCCTCGATTTTCAGGCTGCTGATTCCGGCGGCGCACAGCTCGTCCAGATGGTCGATCATACACATGTCCCGGGAGTTCATGATATACGTACCCTTTTCATCCTCGAACACCGGGAAATATTCCCCGGGGCGTTTTTCCTCCATCAGGGCGTACTGATACCGGCAGGGCTGGGCGCAGGCGCCCCGATTGGAGTCCCGCCCTGTCATATAGCTGCTGAGAAGGCAGCGGCCCGAATAGCTGACGCACATCGCTCCATGGACAAAGCACTCGATTTCAAGGGACGCCGGGGTTTTGGCCCGAATCTCCCGAATCTCGTCCAGACTCAGTTCCCGGGCCAAAATCACCCGCCGCGCCCCCTGATCGTGCCAGGCCCGGGCACACTCGTAGTTGGCAATACTGGCCTGGGTAGAGATGTGGCGCTGGCAGCAGGGCGCGTATTTTCCCGCCAGTGTAAAAACCCCCAGGTCCGCCATGATCAGCGCGTCCACCCCGGCGCTCTGAAGTTTTTCCAGATGCGCCGGAAGACGGGCGGCCTCGTCGTTCCGGGGCATGGTGTTCACCGTACAGTGGACCTTGACGCCGCGGCTGTGGGCGTATTCCACCGCCTTGGGCAGCTCCTCGTCGGAGAAGTTTCCGGCAAAGGAGCGCATTCCAAAGCTGGTCCCCGCCAAATACACCGCATCTGCGCCGTAGGCCACCGCCATTTTCAGCCGCTCCATGTCTCCCGCGGGGCAAAGCAGCTCCGGCAGCTTAGTTTCCAGCATACTGATCACTGTTGATAAAGTCGTTGTGCTCCTTAAGTGTAGAGGAGAAATGGTGGGTTCCGTCCTTCCCGAGCGCATAGAAATAATAGTCGGTGGACTCTGGTTCCAGCGCCGCCTCCAGCGAGGTGAGGCCCGGGTTGGCAATAGGCGTGGGCGGCAGACCCTTGTACTTGTAAAGATTATACTTGGAATCCACCTTTTTGTCGTCGTTGGTGATGGCGCCCTCGTGATCCGGCAGCGCGTACAGCAAGGATGCGTCCACCTGCAGCATTTCATAGGTGCCATGGCTCCCGGTGTCCGCCATCCGGTTGTAGATGACGGAGGCAATGGTCTTCTGGTCGCTGCCCGCCGTCTCCTTCTCGATCAGGGATGCTACGGTGACGATCTCTTTCAGGCTGTGGCCGGATGCTTCTACCTGAGCCATCATGTCGTCATCCATTTTCGTCGTGAAGTTGGAGATCAGGCGGCGCAGGGCGCTTTCGGGCTTCTCATTCACATAAAAATCATAGGTGTCCGGGAACAGATAGCCCTCCAGGCGGGAAATGTCGTTGGAGGAATTGTCGATAAAATCATAGCTGAACGTGGCGGTCTGAGCGGCCTGGGTCAGATTTGCCTCGGTATTGACACCGTTTTTCGCAAGCAGAGTAATAATCTGCTTAACGGTATAGCCTTCCGGAATCGTGACGCGGACAGTGTCCGTATTCATGCCGCCGGAGGAGTTGTGCATCGCGTTGATCAGCGCCATATAGTCCATCTCGCTGTTCAGCTCATAGCTTCCGATCCCAATTTTGTCATTGGCATCGGCAATGCCCCCGAAGAATCTGAAAAACCACTTATACTGAATCAGCCCAGCATCGTGGAGCTTGCCAGCAATGCTCTTCAGATTGTCATCCGCCGTGACCTGAATCGTGGTGGTGACATCCGCCTTGCTGAACGCGCAGAAGTCATTGATGAGCAGCCAGCCCACGCCTGCCACCAGCACGGAGGTCAGCAGCACAAACAGCACATATTTCCACCCGCTGAGAAACCGTCTGCGGCGACGGCGGCGGTGCGGTCCCCGGCCTGCTTTCTCTTCTGCCTGGGATTGACGTACGCTATCCCGGCGAACCTGATTTGCGTCCCAGTTGGCGGTTTCCTGATTGTTGTATTCGGACATACCTTGTTATACCTCCTGCGATCCTGCTGTGTTCAAAATTTTTAATGGGCCAAGTTTCCCCTCGGTTCACCGGCGCATAGATTATCTCAAAGACTTTAAGTGAGGTGACAAATACATGTGCTTTAACTCGGGGAATAGCAACTGCTCCTGCCTGTGGCTCATCATCATTGTCATTCTGATTCTGTGCTGCTGCGGCGGAAGCGGCTTCTGCGGCAACAACGGCAACGGCTGCGGAAATGGCTGCGGAAACGGCTGCGGAAACGGCTGCGGAAACGGCTGCGGCAACGGCTGCTGCTGATCCACCTCCACGGGCAGACGGGACGCGAGACGTCCCGTTTTGCCGATATGAAAAGTGGACTGGCTTTACAGGTATTTTTTCACCTTCCGCCATACCTCGCTGTGAATATCCTGCACGGAGCGAATCTGTCCGTCCCCGGCGCAGTTCACCATAGACCAGCCAAGATCCCGGGCAATCTGCCGGGCATTCATCCGGCAGTTGCGCAGATAAGTGTCGTCCTGCTCATGGATATCCGCTTTGACTCCGGTACTAAGTTCTCTTTGACGGAGCATCTGTTCTGAAAGTTCCGTGGGGAGGTCCAGATAGAGCACCAAATCAGGCTGTGGAAGACCCAGGCGGCAATATTCCAGATCAAAAAGCCAATCCAGAAATTCCTCCCGCTCGGCAGGCTGGAGCTTTGACGCCTGATGCACCGCATTGGAAGTCGTATAGCGGTTCGCAAGAATCAGCATTCCGGCCTCATAGGCCGCGCCCCAGTCCTGTTTGTAGGAAGCATACCGGTCCACCGCGTACAGCGTGGAGGCTGCGTAGGCGCTGACGTCGCCGGGCTTTTTTCCCAGTGCCCCGTCCAAATACAGTCTGGCCGGTTCCGCAAAGGGGTTTCCGTACCGGGGAAAATCAATTTCCTGAAAGGGAACGCCCTGCTCCTTCAGCTTTATCCCAAGCATACCGGCCTGAGTAGCCTTGCCGGAGCCGTCGGTTCCCTCGAACACGATCAGTTTTCCACTCATTTCCGCCGTCCCCTCTCCTGCTTCACATGGACCAGAAACAGCGGCAGCTTCATCATCCGTCCGATGCGGCGGGGCTCCCTGCACAGCCGGTAAAACCACTCCAGCCCGTGGCGCGACCAAAACTCCGGCGCTCGCTCCACTCTTCCCGCAAATACGTCCAGACTGCCGCCTAAGCCGCACAGCAGACGGGCTCCGGTGGACTTCCCGTTTTTCGCCATCCACAGCTCCTGCTTCGGTGCCCCCAGACACACGAACACACAGTCCGCCTCGCTGAGTCGAATGGCCTCCACCACAGGGGAATCCTCCTTGAAATACCCGTCGTGGGTCCCGGCAATCCTCAATCCGGGATATTTCGCGGCCAGCCGGGCTCCAGCCTCTTCCGCCACGCCGGGCTTAGCCCCCAGCAGGTAAAGGGACTTTCCCTCAATGGCCATTTTCTCCATCAAGCGCCCTGCAAATTCAATACCCGGCGTTTTTTCTTTCAGCGGGGTCCCCAGCATTGCCGCGCCCTTGATCACGCCGATGCCGTCCGGCAAAACCAGATTCGCACCGTTGACGGCAGCCCGCGCCTCCGGATCCTCCCGGCAGACCTCCACAATCTCGGGGTTTGGGGTCGCAACATAATGCGCCCCTTCTGTATTCAATAGGCGCTGTCCCTCCGCCACAGCCTCCGCCATGGTCACATTGTCAAAACCAACGCCAAGCACATCAATCCGCATGGAAACACCTCGTACCTTTCGCAACTCATACAGTTTTATTATATCATATCCGCTCAACTTTGTCCAACTCTAAAATTCCCTGGGGGACCAACCGGCACAGCCTACACAGAACCGCCGGAATTTCTTTCAAATTGTCCTCCGTCCAACTTCCTCCCGTGCGCAAAAAACGCGTCTTCCCAATGAACCGTCTTCGTCCCGGGCAAAAAAAGAGAGCGGACCTTCGTCCGCTCCCCTCTTGATTTCCTATCAGGCGTCAATGCCGCGGGAGGTCAGATATTTCTTGACCATCAGCGCCACCTTGAAGGTAATGGCATCGTCAAACTCCCGGAGGTCGAGGCCCGTAAGCTTCTTGATCTTTTCAAGACGATACACCAGCGTATTCCGGTGAACGAACAGCTTTCTGGCCGTCTCGGAGACGTTCAGATTATTCTCGAAGAACTTATGGATGGTAAACAGCGTCTCCTTATCCAGCGCGTCAATGGGGTTCTTCTTGAAGACCTCCTGCAAAAACATCTCGCAAAGGGTAGTGGGCAGCTGATAAATCAGGCGGCCGATGCCAAGATTCTCGTAGTTGATAACATACTTCTCCGTATCGAAGACCTTGCCCACCTCGATGGCGATCTGCGCTTCCTTATAGGACTTGGCAAGATCGCGCAGGTGCGTGGCCACGGTGCCGATGCCCACCACCACGGTGGACTCGCCGTTGGAACGAAGGGCCTCTTCAATGGAAGTCGCAATCTTATTCAACTCCCGAACGCCAGCCCCCTCGGGCAGCTGGCAGATTAAAACCACGTTCCCCTCCCCCACAGAGAGAACGAAATCGTTCTGCCGGTCGGGGTACAGTGTCTGTATAGAGTCCGTAGGGACAGACTCCGTCTTCTTGATGGAACGAATGACGAACACACCCCGGGCCACGTCGCTGACAACCCGCAGTTCCTTCGCCCGCATATAAATGTCGCCCAGCATGATATTGTCTGTGATGATGTCTTTGATAAAAGAGCCGCGGTCATGCTTTTCCTCATAATAGGATTTAGCGGAGTTCAGCGCCACCGTCGCCAGTGCGCAAACCGTTTTGCTGATGTCGTTGTCGCCGAAAGCGAAAGCGGCATAGTCAAACTGGTTGCCCCAGCCGTTCAGCGCCTTAAAGGTCTTCCCGGATGAAGCCAGCATGCTTCCTCCGGCAGTGTTGATCGCAGGGACAAATTCCGCCCACCGCTGTCCGATCATGGAAAGTTCGCTGCACGCAATCACAATTCCTTCGCCGTCGATCACGCCCACCGTCCGGTCCGTATTTTCCTTGAGCTGCAGGACTACGTTCTGAAAAATTCTTCCCGACATTGCCGGCCCTCCTAACGCACACTCGTCATTTTGCTTTGTGCATTTTGTCAATGACTACATTATATCGATATTTTTGTGAAAATGCAAGACATTTTTTCTTTTTTCAACAAAAAAATCAGTGGCTTTTTGTAAAATATTAAGATTTCATGAAGCTCCTGCCAAACTGTTTCGCAGTACATCCAGTTCTTCCTCTGTCAAATATCGAAAATTGCCGATACCCAACGCCGCATCCAGCGGCAATTTGCCCATGGACACCCGTTTCAGATAAGTCACGGGCTTTCCCTGCGCCGCCAGCATCCGCTTCACCTGATGAAACTTACCCTCCCGCACCGTCACAAGGCATTCGCTCTCCGATCCGGAAGACAATATCTCCAATCCGGCAGGCTGGCAAACAAGGCCGTCCGCCAGCGACATGCCCGCCTCGAACGCCCGGCAATCCGATTCCTCCAGATGCCCGTTCACCCTGGCATAATACACCTTGTCAACGTGGTATTTAGGGGAAAGAAGGCGGTGGGCGGTCTGTCCGTCGTTCGTCAGGAGCAAGAGCCCCTCCGTGTCCTTGTCCAACCGTCCCACCGGAAACAGCTCCAGCTTTTGCAGCTCCGGCGGCAAAAGGTCCAGAACGGTTTTCCCTTTCCCATCCTCCGTTGCGGAGAGAACGCCTGCGGGCTTGTTCATCATTACCCATGTGTTCTTCCGCCAAAAAACGGACTCCCCATCCACCGTCAGCATCACGGCCTCTGGGTCGTACTTCGACTCCGGCGACGGCACGGGCGCGCCGTTCGCCAGGACCCGTCCCTGCTTCACCAGCAGCTTCACTTCCCGCCGGGACCATCTGCCCGTTCCGGAAAGCAGCTTGTCCAGTCTCTGTGTCGTCACGGCGCACCATCTCCTCTCACACGGTATTTTTTTAATTTTAGCATATCTAAAGGGCAAATGGAATAAGGAAATGGCGGAAGGGTCAAAAAGTTTGTCCAAAAAGTTATGGTTTTGCGCCGCCGGGAACGGCGCCGCACAGGGAGAAAGGAATGGTTTTTCATGTTCATCTGGACGGCACGCCTGCGGAAGAAAAAGACGCTTTTGGCAGTGGTACTGATCGCCGCACTAGTAATCCTGCTGGTAATTCTGGGCGGCTTCCTCCATAAATCTGCCGAGAACGGTGTAGGGCGGCTGGACACGGAGGAATCCCGGGCGGATTATTTAAAGGATCTGGGCTGGGAGATCTCCCCCGACCCGGTGGCAACCCTGCAGCTTCAGCTGCCCGACCCTCTGACGGCGGATTATGCCGCTTATAATAAGCTCCAGAAGGAGCAGGGCTTTGATCTGGAGGATCTGAAAGGCCGGCAGGTCACCCGCTACACCTATACCGTTTTGAACTATCCGGGGCGTCCTGACGGCGTTCAGGTGAACCTGTATCTCTGCGAGGGAATCCCGGCGGCGGGGGATATCATCGTTACCGGTGCGGATGGATTTCAAGCAGGACTCACTTTTCCCGAATGAGCGGTTCATTCTCCCTAACGGCAAACCGACAGTAAAGCCGATTAAATAAGCTTTTCCGCCCTGCTTTTGAATACCGGAAAAAGTCAAAGCAATCATTCCTCAGGCTTTATAAAAGACCACCGCAGCCCGCCGTACTTTTGCACGGCGGGCTGCGGTGTTTTTATTAGAGGGAAAAATTTCAGTTCTTCGTATGGATGGATCTTTTTTCCACATTCAAAGCTGCCTCACGCATGGTTTCGGTGACGGTGGGATGAGAGTGGATGGTGGAGATCAACTCCTCCACGGTGGCCTCCAGACGGATGGCCAGCGCGCCCTCGGCGATCAGGTCCGTGGCACGGGGCCCGATGATGTGCATACCCAGCACCTCGCCGTACTTCGCATCGGCAATGATCTTGACCAGACCTTCGCCGCCGTTGAGGATCAGAGCCTTGCCGTTGGCGCTCATGGGGAACTTGCCGACCTTGTAAGCAACGCCCTTGGCCTTGCACTGCTCCTCAGTGAGACCCACCCCGGCAGCTTCCGGCTCCATATACACGCAGGTGGGGTTGGTCTTCTCGTCGTACACGGCGGGAACGCCGCAGATATTCTCGGCGGCAACCTCGCCCATGGCGGAGGCGGTGTGCGCCAGCTGGGCATAACCCATAACGCAGTCTCCGATGGCGTACACGCCGGGAACGCTGGTCTCCATCTGATCGTTGACAAGAATACGGCCCCGGTCGTTGTTCAGACCGCCGGCCTCCAGATTCAGGGACGCGGTGTTGGCGCGGCGGCCGATTGCCACCAGAACTTTCTGCGCCTCAAAGCTGACGGTCTCGCCCGCCTTGTTCTTGCAGACCACCTTCGCGCCCACGGGGGAGGACTCCACAGCCTGCACGGGGCATTCCAGATGGAACTCCATGCCCATCTTCTTCATGTGGGCCACGCCGATGGCGGTGAGGTCGCCGTCCAGCATGGGCAGCATGTGGTCCAGCGCTTCCACAACGGTGATCTTCGTACCAAACGCCGCATAGGCGCAGGCCAGTTCCAGACCGATGACGCCGCCGCCGATGACCACCATGGACTTGGGCAGCTCGGAAAGGCTCAATGCGCCGGTAGAATCAATGCAGTTGGAATTCTCTTTCAGTCCGGGGATGGGAGGCGTAAAATTGACCGAGCCGGTGGCTACGATGATGGCGTCGGCGGGCATGGTCTCCGTGGAACCGTCGGACTTCTTCACGCGCAGGGTCTTGGGTGCGATAAACGAGGCTTCGCCGTCGACCTTGGCGACCTTGTTGATCTTCAACAGGCCCGCAACACCGGAAGTAAGCTGCTTGGAGATGGCGTTCTTATGGGCGATAATCTGGGGGAAGTCCACCTCCACTCCAGAGACCTTCACGCCGATATCAGCACCCTGTTCCTTGATCTGAGAAATCAGCTCGGCGCTGTGCAGCAGACACTTGGTGGGAATGCAGCCGATGTTCAGGCAGGTGCCGCCCAGATGCTCTTTCTCAATCACAGTGACCTTGGCGCCCAGCTGCGCAGCCCGGATAGCGGCAACATAACCGCCGGGGCCGCCGCCCACTACCAGGACGGTCTTACTGCCGGCTGCGGCGGGAGCAGCGGCAGCAGGGGCCGCAGGGGCCGCCGCAGCAGCCGCGGCGGGAGCGGCGGTTCCGCTGGCGGAAACTGCCTCGCCGGGCTGCCCGATATACGCCACCACGGTCTTGCAGGCCACGGTCTCGCCCTCGCCGAAGAGAACCTTCAGCAGGGTTCCGTCGGTGTCGCACTCCACGTCGTTAGTCAGCTTATCGGTGGCCACGGAGAACAGCACATCGCCTTTTTGGACGACGTCGCCCTCCTTCTTCTTCCATTCCTCAATGGTACCCTCCGTCATGGTCAGACCCATTTTCGGCATCAATACTTCCGTTGCCATAATAAATTGTCCTTCTTTCTTAAATAAGGCGGGGGCCCGGCCTCAGCCAGGCCCCCGATTTCTCCGCGCCGCGGAAAACAAATCCGATCATTTCTGGCAGGACATGCGCCTGCCGGAAATTCCCTGTCTCGTGCGCCTTAGGCGCACACGCCAGTCCGCAGACTGGCGATGGGGGAGATCGAGGGAGAGTCTGCTCCCCCTCGAGGTCGTCAGACCAGCAGCATGTACGGATTCTCCAAAAGCTCGCAGATGCGCTTAAGGAACTTGGAGGCCATCACGCCGTCCACCACGCGGTGATCGGCGGTGAGGCACAGATTCATCATAGGACGGATGACAATTTCACCGCTCCGGACCACAGGGGTATCCACCATGTCGCATACGCCAAGAATCGCCAGCTCAGGCTGGTTGATGATGGGGGAGAAATTGGTAATCCCGTAGGGCCCCAGAGAAGAGATGGTAAAGGTACCGCCGGTCATATCCTCCATGGCGATCTTGCCGTCGCGGGTGGCGGCGATCAGATTCTCGGTCTCCTTTGCGATCTCAGCCAGAGACTTGGTGTCGGCGCTCTTCACATTGGGAACGATCAGACCGTCGCCCTTGGACACAGCCAGGCCCATGTTCACGTGCGTGTGGTGGGTCAGCATGTTGTCCGCAAAGCTGGAATTGATATCCGGGAACTCCGTCAGGGCCTTCGCCACCACCTTCATCAGGATGTGGTTGTAGGTCAGCTTGATTCCCTGTTCCTTCAATCCGTCCTTCAGCTTGGCCCGCAGGTCCTTCATGGCGGTGGCGTCCACAGGGTGCGTGTAGGTCACGCGGGGAGAGGTGTGCCAGGAGTTTGCCATATTGGCGGCAATGCTGCGGCGCAGCGGATTGACCTTCTTGGGCGCTTCATCGTTGCTGCCCAAAACGGGCGCCGCAGCGGCAGGGACAGCGGTGGGAGCAGCGGCAGTCTTTCCGGCGGCGGCCAGCACATCGGACTTCATCACCCGACCGTTTGCGTTCAGGCTGTTGAGGTCCACGCCCAGCTCGGCGGCCAGCTTGGCGGCCATGGGGCTGGTCTTGGGTCCGGCCACGAAGGATTCCACGTCCTTCGCAACCACCGTGCCGTTGGGGCCGGTCCCGGGAATCTGGGACAGGTCATAGCCCTTGTCCTTTGCCAGCTTGCGGGCGTAAGGTGTCGCCAAAACAAACCCGCCCGTCGCACGGTTGGCGGCTGCGGTCGCAGCAGGGGCGGCGACGGGAGCCGCGGTCACAGCAGGCGCGGCAGAGGCCGCAGCGGGCGCGGACGCCGCGGAAGCGCCGGGAACGGCCTCGCCGGCGGAGCCAATCCAGGCAATCACGGTTTTGCAAGCCACGGTCTCGCCCTCGCCGAAGAGAATCTTCAGCAAAGTTCCGTCGGTATCGCACTCCACGTCGTTGGTCAGCTTATCGGTAGCCACGGAGAGCAGCACGTCGCCCACCTTGACGGCGTCCCCCTCCTTCTTTTTCCATTCTTCAATGGTGCCTTCGGTCATGGTCAGACCCATCTTCGGCATCAATACTTCAGTTGCCATATTTGAAAATCTCCTTTTCAACAGGCATTAAAACATGCCCTTGATGCCCTTGTACAGATCCTCCGGATACACGCGCACCATTTTCTCCAGCGTGGGTGCGAAGGGAATGGGGCAGAACGGAGCGCCATAACGCAGGATGGGTGCATCCATATACTCCATAGCCTCCTCGGCAACGGTTGCGGCAATCTCGGCACCAAAGCCGCTCTGCTTCACCGCCTCGTGGACGATGCACAGCCGGTGGGTCTTCTTTACGGAGTTCAGCACCGTCTCCTTATCCCAGGGGGACAGGGTAATGAGGTCGATGACCTCGGCCTTGATGCCGTCCTTGGCCAGCAGATCTGCCGCGCCCCTGGCGTTCTTCATACCGATGGAATAGGACACGATGGTCACATCGCTGCCCTCCCGCTCCACGCGGGCCTTGCCCAGCGTATAGGGAACCTGATCGGCGATCTCGGGCAGCTCGCCCTTTTCCTTATAGAGAATCTTATTCTCGAAATACAGCACGGGGTCATCGGACTCGATGGCGGCAATCAGCACCATCTTGGCGTCATAGGGATTGGAAGGAGCCACGACCTTGATGCCGGGGATGTGGGGGAACCATGCCTCCACACACTGGGAATGCTGGGCCGCACCCTGGAAGGTCATGCCGTCCGGCGCGCGGAGCACCAGGGGTACCTTGGCCTGACCGCCGAACATGTAGCGGGCCTTTGCCATCTGGTTGAAAATCTCATCCATCGGCACGCCGATAAAGTCGGCAAAGTGCATATCCACCACGGGACGGGCGCCGGCCAAGGCCGCGCCCACGCCGCCGCCGATGATGAAGGTCTCGGAAATGGGGGTATCCAGGATCCGTCCGGGGAACTGCTCAGGCAGGCCCTTGAACTGACCGAAGATGCCGCCCTGACGGGCCAGATCCTCGCCCATTACAAAAATGCTGTCGTCTTTCGCCATGGTCTCGGCCATTGCCTCGCAGGTGGCCTGAGAAAATGTAAGTTTACGCATTGTCGTCATCCTCCTCAGTTCTTAGTCCACATAGACGTACTTCAAGTACTCGCTGGAATCGGGATATTCGGACTCCATGGCGAACTTCTTGGCCGCCTTGATCTTCTCCACGCAGGCTTCGTCGATGGCATCGCAGTCCTTGGCAGTCATCAGCTTCAGCTTGGCGGCCTTCAGGCGGAACATCTTCAGAGGATCGGTGTCGTGGAATATCTTCTGGGTCTCTTCCTTTTGACGGTAGAATTCGGGATCGCCCACATAGTGACCCTCGATGCGGTAGGTCTTGGCCTCGATAAAGGTGGGACCCTCACCCTTCCGTGCGCGGGCAACAGCTTCCACAGCCGCGTCATAGACGGCGAAGACATCCTGGCCGTCCACGATCATGCCGGGGACATGATAGCCCACCGCACGGTCGGAGATGTTTTCTGTGTTACAGGTGGTACGATAGGGCGTGGTGGACGCCCAGCAGTTCATCTCGTTGACGAAAATGACGGGCAGGTGCCACGCGGAAGCCACGTTCATGGCCTCGTGGAAGGTGCCGCGGTTGGAGGCGCCGTCGCCGAAGAAGACCACGGAAACCTTGTCGTTCTTCAAAACCTTCATGTTAGCAAGCGCAGCACCGGTGGCCAGGTTATAGCCGCCGCCCACGACGCCGTTGGCGCCCAGCATACCGATGGAGAAGTCCGCGATGTGCATGGAGCCGCCGCGGCCTTGGCACATGCCGGTCTTCTTGCCGAAAATCTCGGCCATCATGCGGTTCACATCAGCGCCCTTGGCAATGCAATGGCCGTGGCCGCGGTGTGTGGATTCGATCATGTCGTCCTGCCGCAGAGCGGCGCACACGCCGGTGGCAATGGCCTCCTCACCGATGTACAGATGTACGAAACCGGGAATCTCGCCGGCCAGAGAGTCATGCTTGATGCTCTCCTCGAAATGGCGAATCGTAGACATAGTCTCATAAAATTTCCTGGCCTGCTCCTGGGTATATGCTGCCTGTGCAGCCTTGGTGGTTGCCATAGGAAAAACTCCCTTCTGCCGACTTTTATCGGTTTTTTATAAAAAATGTAAATTACTTGGGCCAAATTTCGCCAAATTGTCAAAATTTTCACTCGTGCGATTCTGAAAAAGCGTGGCGACAGTCGCCTGTAGCCACGCTCTTCCAGTTAACGCAACTTAAAAATATTCGTAACTATTTTCCGAAGATCGGATGCTTACTTCGTGAAGGCGGCGATCAGCTCGGGAGTCAGCACGCTGGCGAAGTCGTCATAGCAAGGCTGAGCGGCTTTCTTGAACTCTGCGGTGGCCTCAGGAGTCAGCTCGGTAACGGTGATGCCGGCGGCTTCCCACTTCTTCAGGATGGTCTGATCCTGCTCACGCTCCAGAGCGCGCTGATTCTTGGCAGCCTTCTGGCCGCACTCATCAACGATCGCCTGCAGTTCAGGAGACAGAGAATTGTACAGATCGCCGTTCATGCAGAAGAAGATGCAGTCATACACGCCCGTCCAATAGGTGACATACTTCTGGACCTCGGAAATAGAGGCGCCGTCGGCGGTGGGCAGGGGGTTCTCCTGTCCGTCATAGGTGCCGGTCTGCAGGCCGGTATAAACCTCGGACCAGTTGGCGTTGGCCCAGTTGGCGCCCCACTTTGTGTACTCGGCGTTCAGCAGCTCGGAACCGGCAACACGAAGCTTCAGGCCCTTCATGTCAGCCAGGCAGGTGATAGGGCGCACGCTGTTGGTGGGATGACGGAAGCCGTTCTCACCAATACCCAGCAGGTGCAGGCCCTTGCTCTCGACGACCTCGCCAAGGGCCTTGCCGCCGGCGCCGTCCATCTTCGCATCAACATCGTCGACGGAATCAAACAGGAAGGGCAGAGAGACCACGTTCAGACGCGGATCGAACGCGGAATAGATCAGGTTGGAGTGAGCGGACAGCTCCGTGGTGCCGTCGATAACGGCCTGAATGCCCTCGGACTGGTTGCCGGCAGTCAGCTGGTCGGCAGCATAGACCTCAACCGTGATGGCGCCACCGGTGGCGTCCGACACCATCTGACCGAAGTCACGGCCCATGTCCGCCCAGCAGGTGTTCTCCGTGGCGGAGCAGGCAAACTTCCAAGTCGCCTTCTCAAATTTGGTGCCGCTGGAGGCAGCGCTGGAAGAGGAACTGCCGGAAGCAGCGGGAGTGGAGGCAGCGGGAGTGCCGCCGCAGCCAGCCAGCAGCGTGGCGGTCATGGATAGAGCCATAGCCAGTGCAAGAAACTTTTTCATGGTTTTTCCTCCTTAAAATTTTGGTTGCGTAATCAAGTTGCGTTATCTGAAATCACTCGCGTGATGGCAGATCCTTGGAATCAGGCCGCAGCGCCCAGGAACACAGTGGAGAAGAAAGGAATATAGGTAACAATCAGCAGCGTGATGACGCAGGCGATAATCATAGGCCACACCGCTCTGGAGATCGTCTCGATCGTAACCTTCGTCTTATCCTTAACATCCCTCAGCTTGTCGCTGACGCCGATGGCCACGAACAGGTTCACGCCCACGGGCGGAGTCACCTGACCGATCGCCAGGTTCACGGTAGACAGAACGCCGAAGTGAATCGGGTCGATGCCCAACTGCTGCGCCACGGGGTACATGATGGGAATAAAGATGTACATGGCGGAGTTGGCGTCCACGAAACAGCCGGCGATCAGGAAGATCACATTGACGATCAGCAGGAACACAAATTTGTTGCCGGCGATATTCAGCAGCAACTCCTGAGCCGCACCGGAAATACCGTGGACCGTGCAGATGTAGGAAAACAGCGTCGCGCCGCCGATGATGAGCATGATGCCGCCGGTGGTCTTGCCGGAGTCTACCAGCAGGTCGTACAGATCCCGGAGCTTGACCTCATGGTAGATGAACACACCGACGATCAGGCCGTATACCACGGAGACGGCAGCGGCCTCGGTGGGGGTGAAGATACCGCCGTAAATACCGCCCAGAATGATCACAGGCATCAAAAAGCCCCAGAACGCGGCGCGGAAAGATTTCCAGCGAGCACCCCAGGAAGCTCTTTCGCGGGAGGCCTTCAGCCCCTTGCGGCGGACTTCGATCATGATGACCACCACCAGTGCAATACCCATCATAATGCCGGGAAGGATACCGCCCATGAACATGTCGCCCACGGAAACACCGGTAATGGAGGCGTACACCACGAACGCGATAGAGGGCGGAATGACAATGGCTATCGAGGAGGCCGTCGCCATCATGGCGGAAGAGAAAGGCGCGGAGAAGCCGCCGCGGTTAATCATGGCGGGGATCAGGATGATACCCAAAGCCGCCACGGTGGCCGGGCCGGAGCCGGAAATGGCGCCGAAGAAGCAGGCTACCACAACGCACACAATGGCGATACCGCCGCGGCGGTGTCCAATGCAGTCGTCAATGAACTGGACCAGACGCGTGGAGATTCCGGCCTTCGCCATAATGTTGCCGGAGAGGACAAAGAACGGGATTGCCAGCAGCAGGAATTTTGCCATGCCGTTATAAACGTTGGTAGGGACCACGGAAAGCTTGTCCCCGGAGTAAATCATCGCCAGAATGGACGAAAGGCCAAGACTTGCGCAGATGGGGATGTTCAGAAACAGCATAATGAAAAAGGAACCAAACAAAATCAGGTTGATCATCAGTCGTTTCCTCCTTCCTCTTCAGATTTTACGCAAGGCGCGTTTCCGGCCAGTACATCGACACAGAATTCAATGGTGTGCAGAATCAAGAATACGCAGCCGATGGGCAGGAAAATGGTGAATACCCACTCGGGCCAGCCAAGGGAAAACGTGTGCTTGCCGTTGGCCATCTGGGTCAAGACCTTGTCGATGCCGGTCTTCAGCAGCAGGGCCCAGAATATGGTATTGGCCACTGTGATGATCAGCACAAATACCTTTTTCCCTCCAACCTTCATCCGGTCAAAAATCAGGGACAGACTAATCAGGCTGCCCTCCCGTGCGCACAGCGCGCAGCCCAGCATGATCATCAGAATAAACAGGTTGATAACCAGCTCCTCGGTCCAGGCAAACTGACTGTCGCTCAGCTTTCGGACCAGGACATTTGCGAAGGTGATCACGGTGACGAAAGCCAAAACCACACTGAGAACGACCTTCTCAATTCCGGCAATGACATCCATGATCTTTTTGTAGACACTCATTTGATCAATCCCTCCTGTTGATGCTGCGGTCTTTCCACCAGAATATTTATGCGCGTTATCCGGATAATCAGCCGTGCATTCCGAATGTGGCGCAGGAGATTATTCTTTGGTCAGATCCGCTCCACAGAAAATTATGAATTTTCCGTTAACGTGGACAATTATAACATTATCATGGCAAAATATCAACTAAATCCTTACAATATTTGTATTTTCAGCACTTTACATATGATTTTAAGTCAAAAAGAGCACTTTGCACAAATTGCATTTTTCTCATTTTTTCTTGGCATTTTCTAAATATCGTGCTATACTAATAAAAGCTTAACCTCGTCCTAAAATGAAAATTTATGTGATTTTTTATACAAAGGAGCACCTGCAACATGCCTATATGCCAGATCACACTCAGTGCCAACGCCGGCGTGGCCCTGCAGCTCGGCGGCATTCGCCTATGGGTGGACGCCCTGCACGATAAAGCCATCTCCGGATTTTCCACGCTCTCTCCAGAGCTTCAGGCCGCCGTGGCGGTTCATCCGGATTTTGCGGAGCCAAACCTGATCTTTTATACCCACTGCCACCCGGACCATTTCTCTCAGCATCTGACCCGGCTGGCGATGGAACGATGGCCTTCCGCAAAGGCAATCCTGCCGGAACGGCAGTTTGAAAATCAGCTTCTGCTCTCCCGTCCTCGGGAGCAGCTATTTCTGCCCGAGTTGTCCGTTCAATTCATCCGCCTGCCACACGAGGGGGAACAGTACGCAAACGTAGCTCACTACGGGTGCCTTCTTGACGGGAGCGGTTTTCGGGTTTTGATCCCCGGGGACTGCGCCGTGGCCAGTCCCGCCCTGCGGGAGTTCCTGCAGGAGACCGGCCCGGTGGACCTGGCTCTGCTGGACTTCCCATGGATCACGTTAAGTAAGGGGAGACGGTTCATTGAGCAGTTCATCCGACCACGCTGTCTGGCGGTGTATCATCTGCCCTTTGCGTCGGATGACATTTTCGGCTATCGCCGGGCGGTCTTCAAGGCCGCGGAACAGGTCCAGGTGGAGGACCTGCGGCTGTTTCTGGAGCCGCTTCAGCGAGAAACCTTTGAATAGATCTCCGGGGACGCGCTTTGCGCGTTCCCTTTTGTTCACACCAACATGGTCAGCGGTTTTTCCAGCAACCGTCTCATGGACCGCAGCAGATCTGCTGCCATTTCATCGCTCACCGCGCCGGGGTCAAATGCCAAATGTATGCGCACATGTCCGTCCGTGGGGTCCCCCAACGCCATGGCGGCGGCTTCATCGGATTTCAGTGTGGGCAACGCGCCCTCCACGCCGTTTCCGGCGAACCGGACCGGCACGTTCAGCCGGGCCGCAGCCCGCTCCGCGAACACTGGGAAAGTCAGCGCGCCGTCCAGAGTTTTCAGGGCCGCCAGCAGCTCGCTTATGTCCGCTGTGGTATAATATCCGACCATCACGTCGCAGGATGGCTTTTCCTCCGCCTTTGACGCTGCCTCCACGTCCCGCCAGACAATCCGCCCGTTAGGGCCGGTACCGGTCAGGGTCTCCAGCATCACACCCAGCTCTCTCGCCGTTTTCCGGGCGTAGGGTGACACGTGAAGTCTTGTTTTCTCTGCCATACGCGCCTCCCTCAGCGGCCCAGCGTTTTTTTGACGCAGGATACGATGTCCGCCGGATGGGGAAATTCCGCGTCCTCCAGCACCGGAGAAAACGGAGAGACCACGTTCAGCCCCGCCACGCGGCCCACAGGAGAATCCAGATCGTCAAACAGTTCCTCCGTGATTTGTGCGGACAGCTCTGCGCCCACGCCGCCCCGCTTCACGCCCTCTTCCACAACAATCACGTTGTGCGTCTTGCAGGCGGAGGCTCTCACGGTCTCCCAGTCCAGAGGCACCAGTGTCCGAAGATCCACAACCTCCGCGTCGATTCCCTCCGCCGCCAGAGTCTCAGCCGCCTCCAATGCGAAAAAGACCTGCCGGGACCAGGTAAGGATGGTCACGTCTTTGCCGGGGCGCTTGATATCGGCCTTGCCAAGAGGGATGAGATATTCGCCGTCTGGAATTTCTTCCTTCCTTGCATAGAGCAGCTTGTGTTCCAGAAATACCACGGGATCGTCGTCCCGGATGGCAGCCTTCAAAAGGCCTTTGGCGTCTGCTGCCGTGGACGGGCAGACCACCTTCAGCCCGGGAATATGGGTAAACAGCGCTTCCAGACACTGGGAATGCTGTCCGGCGTTTCGCCGTCCCGCACCCATAGGCGCTCGAAAAACCACAGGAATCTTTACCTGTCCGCCGGTCATGTACCGCAGCTTTGCCGCCTGATTCATCACCGGGTCGAGGCACACCGTGATAAAGTCGTCGTACATCCACTCCACCACGGGCCGCAGACCTCTCATTGCCGCGCCCACGGCAATGCCGGTGAAGCCGGACTCGCTGATGGGCGTGTCGATCACCCGGTTGGAACCGAACTCATCCCGAAAGCCCTTGGTAATGGCGAACACATTGCCCATAACGCCGACGTCCTCACCCAGCAGAATTACATTTTCGTCCCGTTCCATCTCCTCGTGAAGCGCCTGCCCTATGGCTTTACTGACGGTGAGTTTCATCGCAGCACGCTCCTTTCGTTGTCGGAGGAATAGACGTTGTCAATGACCGCCGCGGGGTCGGGGTCGGGAGAGCTTTTCGCAAACTGATATGCGCTTTCGATCTCCTCCGCCACGCTCCGATCGATACTCCCGATCTCTGTCTCTTTCACGCCCAGCTCCAGTAGCCGGGTCCGGGCCTTGTCGACGGGGTCCCTGGACTTTCCTTCAATCAGGTATTCCTTGGGGCGGTATGCCGCAGGATCTCCGCAATAGTGGCCCTGATACCGATAGACCATCGTCTCCACAAGAGAGGGTCCGTCGCCGGAACGGGCGCGTTCCACCGCCCCGGCGACGGTGTGGAAAACCGCTTCAACATCCGTGCCGTCCACGGTGACTCCGGGGATCCCATAGGCCTTGGCCCGGACCGCAAGACGGTCAGTATTGGTAATACGGTGAATCTCCGTGGAGACCCCGTAGCAGTTGTTTTCAAGCAGGAACACGATGGGCAGCTTCCATGTGGCCGCCATGTTCAGCGTCTCGTGAAAGGTCCCTTGATTGGAGGCCCCATCCCCAAAGAATGCCACCGTCACCGCGCCGTCGCCCTTGATCTTCGACGCCAGCGCGCTGCCTGCTGCCAGCGGGATACCCGCAGCCACAATGCCGTTGGCTCCCAGAATACCCAGGTTCACATCCACAATATGCATGGACCCGCCCCGGCCCCGGCAATAGCCGGTTTCCTTGCCGAACAGCTCCGCCATGGACCGGTCCACGCTGGCTCCTTTCGACAGGCAGTGTCCGTGTCCGCGGTGGGTGGATGTGATATAGTCCGTATCCTTCAGTGCCAGACATGCACCCACGCCGCTGGCCTCCTGACCCATATACAGGTGGATATTGCCTGCCAGTTCGCTGCGGGTAAAGCACTCGGCGGCCCTCGTCTCAAAAGCCCTGATCAGAGCCATCCGCCGGTAAGCCTCACGGTACCAGCCCGCTGTGCAGGCTGCTTCTTCCGTTTTCAATGAATAGCCCCTTTCTCACTCACTCCGCACGGAACATCGTATCCAGAATCTCGTCCTTCTGAATTCCGCCGAACAGCTCCGCCAACGGGAAACGATCCAGAACCGCCGCCACGTCCTCCCGCCGGAAGGCGCAGCCCTTCAGCGCCTCGGTAAGCTCGTCCAGCGGGCAGACCGAAAGAAAGTCGCCATAAAACACGATATTCGTAATACAGCCCTTCTCCACGGCAATCCTTGGCTCCAGCGTACCGCTGTCAAACCGGCGCTTATCGGTAAAATCATATCTGGGAGAACGTCCGAAGTTCCACTCCCATGTGTCGTACTTGGTGCGCTTCAACTCCTCCACGGCGGCCAGTTCTTCCTGCGTGAGGGAATCGGCTGTAAGACCACCGCCTGCCAGCGCTGTCTTCAAATAGTTCCAGAAATCCGTTATGCTCATTTCCTCGGGCAGAAACTCACGGATGTTCCCGATCCGGCTTCGGACAGATTTGGCACCCTTGGACTGGAATTTTGCCGGGTCCGCGTTCAGCGCCCCGGCCACCATACCGGGATTCGCGTCAAACAGCAGCGTCCCATGGTGAAGGATGCGACCCTTCATCAATCGCTGGGCTGTTCCGGAAACCTTGCGTCCCTCCACCAATATATCGTTCCGACCGGAGGCTTCCGCGTTCAGGCCAAGGCCCTTCAGCGCTTCCACAACGGGCTTTGTAAACCGCTCCATAGCCAAGCGCTCGGCATTTCCGGCGTCGGTGATGAAGGAATAGTTTAGATTTCCAAGATCGTGATACACTGCGCCGCCGCCGGTGGTGCGGCGAACCACATGGATATGGTGTTCCTCTACAAAGGTGCGGTTGATCTCCGCCTCGGCATTCTGATTCTGGCCGATGACGATGGTATTGTCGTTCTGCCACAAGAGCAGATAGTCCCCCACCGCTCTGCGGGCCAGAACGGTCTCCTCAAACGCCAGATTGTAACAGGGATTTTGTGATCCTGTTTCCAAATAATTCGTCAGGCTGCTAATGACACATCCACACTCCTCATCACATTTTTGGTCCGACCAACCGCTGGTTGTCGGTCTAATGGTACGTTGGTCCTACCATGAAGGTTATAACAACACCATACCATTTCAATCCTCCATAGTCAAGTTCAGACATGCGGACTACATGCCAAACTTTTCCCCAATTTATTGTTTAATTGCACAAAGTGTCGAACTCCACTTAATCCCGCTCTGGGAATTTTTCTGAAAACTCCTCAACAATGGCCAGGTGAAGGACCATTTCGCGTTTCGCGCGGGCCGCATCTCGGTCCATCACTGCCTGATAGATGGCGCGGTGGGAATCCTGTGTCCGCTGTTGATAATCCTGCAAACCAAAGAACCGCCGCCGCACGTCGGCGATCATGCTGTTCACCAGATGGATGGTCGCAGCCAGCATGACATTGTGACTGGCGACAGCCAGCGCGTCGTGGAACTCCACGTCGGTCATATAGTCGTCCGGCGAGGCCTCCAGATGCTGAATCGCCTCATAAATGGCAGACAGGTCGTCCGCCGTGGCCCGCTGGCAAGCCAGCTCTACAATTGCCACCTCGTTGATACGGCGGAACTCATTGAAATCCCTTTGAGTGTCGGACTGATTGGACACGCGGACAAAAGAAATCGCCTTTTGAATGTAATCCGCATCCCGCATAACTACCTTCCGGTTACTCCGGTTCTCGATTGCGCCTAAAAACTCCAAAATGGCGAGGCACTCCCGCAGTGAACCACGGCCCACGCCCAGGGTCTCCGCCAAATCACGTTCCGAGGGCAACTCCTCTCCCACCTGAATATGGCCGCTGTCGATGGCGTCAATTAAGGCCTTCATAACAAGCTCCGGAATCTTTGGTGGTGCGTATTGAATCTTCTCCAGCTGCATAGCTGTGCCTCCTTTTTTGGTAATACCATATTACCATCAGCTGTTTTAACCGTCAATAAAACTGTTCAGAGAAAAAGCGATGCTTTTTTTGGAATACTTGTCAAAAATCCGTTAAGAAACGATGGAAAGCGCCGTTCCTTTGAACGGCGCTTTCTACAGGCATTCATAGGTCATCCGCATCTGCGCGCCGCCCGGCATAAGCCATAGGGGCCAGCAGCGCCGACACGATCAACACGGCGGTGAATACGGTAGAGGTGGATGTCATCATGACACCGGCGATCACCAGCAGACCCGCCGCCATCCAGACGCGGCTTGCAAACAGGTGAACAGCTTTCCACGCGGCGTCGCTGTGCTCGATAGAGGAAAACCGCAGGGCAATCCGGGAGTCCTTGGGACAGTCCCACATATGACCGCCCAGCATCATCAAAAGCAGGCCCAGAACACAGGGGGTAACAAAGGGCAGCGTCAGGTCGCCTCCGGAGGACTGCAGAATCATACCACTGCAAAAGAGAACGGATATTATGGAAAAGCCCCACCTGCCCACCAGCCGGACGGCAGGCTTTGGGATGGTCATGCGCTTCTGGTTCGCCATAAGCTGCCCGTGGGCAATCAGGTCCATCAGGCACATGAACCCCGGCAGACCAAAGGCCACCACCCAGCGGGGAATGGAGTCGTCCTTTCCGTTGCTGCCGATCAGGCCGCTGGACACAATCTCCGGAATGTCGTTCCACAATCGCGCACCCAGAATCATAGGCAGGGCGCAGGCGATCAGTGTCGCAATCAGCAACGCCAGTGCCTTTTCTTTTGAGACCTGCCTGCCGAAGAGTTTCGCACCGGCAATCTCCGCCTCCCGCTCCGCTGCGGTCTGTTGGTTTTTCTTCTTTCGATTGCTCATAGTAAAAATGGATCCTCCTTCAAGGCCCCGGGGGCCGCAAACTGCAACGGGTGCATCATATCACACCCCCGACGGATTGTAAAGCGAGACTCCGACACCCCGGATTGCCTTTTTCAACGGCAGCCGAACGCGCCGACCATGGTGTTTGGGCCGGCCCATCCATAGAAGCAGAGAATCAGAAAACGTAGGCCTCTTGTTCAGATTCTGCTTAGCTTTTTAGAAAAGCCGTCTTTCCGCTCTCCCCTTCTGCCGTATCCGTAGCAGTCCCTTCCTTCCGCGCAGGAATCTGCGCCAGCACCACTGCCGCCAGCATCAAAACGCAGCCCAAATCCTCTCTGCCGCTCATGCGGTCCCCCAGGAGCAGGGCCCCCGCCAGCGTGGCAAACACGGACTCCAGACTCAGAAGCAATGACACCACCGTGGGATTTGAGTCCCTCTGCGCGAGGATTTGCAGCGTATACGCGATGCCGCTGGAAAAAATGCCAACGTACAGGATGGGCCACGCGCACTGGCGCAGTGCCTCCCACGAGGGCTGCTCCCATGCAAGCATTCCGACGGAGGAAAAAATCGTAAGCATCAAAAACTGTGCGCAGGACAGCTCCACGCCGTCCACCCGCTTCGTGAAATGGTCGATGATCAGAATGTGGGCCGAGAAGCAGAGGGAGCACAGAAAGATATAAAAATCACCCTTGGAAATGGAGAAATCCTCCTGGATGCACAGGCAGTATAGCCCCACTACCGCCAGCGTCACGCCGACCCAGACTGTTTTCCCCACTTTCTTTTTCAAGAAAACTCCCAGAATGGGAACAATCACGATATACAGCGCCGTGATGAAACCCGCTTTTCCTGAGGTGGTGGTCTCAAGGCCTTTTTGCTGAAGATTGGTCCCCAAGGTCAGCACCACGCCGCAGAATAGTCCGCCCAGCAGCAGATCCCTGCGATGGTTGGGACGGGGCTTCGCCTGAGCGTGAAAATCTTTTTTTCGCCGGGCGCGGAACGCCGTACACAAAATCAGTAAAAATATGAACGCGATAGCCGACCGGGCCGCATTGAAGGTGAACGGCCCCACATAATCCGCACCCACACTCTGTGCCACGAAACCCGTTCCCCAGATGAAGGCCGCCAGCACCGGCAGAACGTTCTGGCGGACGAATTTGGTTTTCTGCATAATACTTGCTCCCACTCTCTAAAAATGATAGAATAGCCGTATCTGCTGACGCAGCATATTCATCTCTTTACAAAATGCGCCATGAAATTATAGTTTAACATTGAGGTAAGAAAATGGCAAGCTTTTCCCGGGAATATTATATGGGTGACACGGTGGATATCGCCCGCAGTTTGCTGGGCAAGACGCTGGTTCGGGTCTATGACGGTCAGCCTCTTGTCTGCCGCATTACGGAGACGGAGGCGTATGTGGGCCGCTGTGACAAGGCCTGCCATGCCTACGGCTACCACCGCACCGCCCGAAATGCCGTTATGTTTGGCCCGCCGGGCCACGCCTATATCTACTCTATTTATGGAATGTATCACTGTTTGAACCTTGTAACGGAGCCGGAGGGTGAACCGTCGGCAGTCCTGATTCGCGGGCTGGAGGCTCTCTCCGGTGAGGAGATCATCCGCCGCCTGCGGTTCGGGGATGGGGGAGGCGGCAAACTCAACGCCTATCAGAAGAAAAATTTCCTGAACGGACCGGGCAAGCTCTGTAAAGGTCTCTCGCTTACCACCGCAGAAAACGGCTTGGATCTCACGGAAGACGTCCTGTTTCTTTGCGAAAGTCCCAGTGATCTGGGCCTCCCATGCCCGTCTCCTAAGCGGGAGCGAATTTGCGCGGGGCCGCGGGTGGGCATTGATTATGCGGAAGAAGCGAGGGATTTTCCCTGGCGATTCCGGCTGAAAACGGAGGAATGAACATGTTTTTATTCGATATGGACGGCACTCTGATCGAGTCTAACCGCATTTGGAAGGATGTGGACCGGGAGTTTCTGGCCCGGAGGGGTCTGCCTTACACCCACGCCTACTATGAGGGCGTGTCCCATACTATCATGCCCAAAGCGGCGGTATTCACAAAGGAGTACTGCCATCTCAGCGAGCCCACCGACGAGATCATCGCGGAGTGGATGGAGCTGGCCGGAAATCTCTATGAGCATGTCCCCATCAAACCCGGCGTCCGGGCATATCTGCGCCAGTGCAAAGCGGAGGGACGGCGGATGGCAGTGGTCACCAGCAGTGTGCCCGCCCACTGCCGCACCGCGCTGGGACATCTGGAGTTGGAAAAGTATTTTGAGCGCATCGTGTTCGCCCACGATCTGGGACTTGAAAAACAGAATCCCGCCATTTGGCTCTACGCCGCGAAGGAATGTGGCGTCCGGTCGGAGGACTGCACGATTTTTGACGACAGCATTGCCGCCTGCAAGGGGGCCCGGGCCGCGAAAATGCGGGTCGTGGGCGTCTACGACAGCTATTTTGCCGCGGACGAGGCGGAGATGCGGGGGTTCTGCGACGTTTATATCAAGAGCTTTGAAGAACTCCTCTATCCGCTGAATAAGTGAACAAACAACCCTTAAGCGATTCGGGCCAATGCGCGGGCGGCACGGGAAATCCCGTGCCGCCCGCGGTGAATTTTCAAAAGGGCCTGCCGACTTCCGCGGCTGTATAAATTCAGGCCCTGCGCCAGAGAAGTTTACACTCTGAGAACTCCGCGGACAGGTCACCCCTGTCGTTCAGGTAGGAGATGTAAGACCGGATGGTGCTTCCCACCAGTACATACTGGTTGAAATCCATGGCCAGCTGATAATGCTGAAAGACCTTTTGCAAAAGCTCCTCAAAGCAAGTCGGTTCCCTGCAAAACTCCAACACCAGCTCGCAGATCTCCAGCACCTTGGCCCGATTCAGCTCCGCCAGAGGGCGGATATCCTCCGTCGGCTCGGCATGGGCGGGGATAAAAAGCCTGCCCTCCAGCGTTTCGATCCGATCCAGCGTCTGAAGGTATCCCGCCACGTCATAGATAAAATTCACATGGTATTTCTCCACGATGTTGGCACCTGAGAGGCAGTCCGCCAAAAACCACACGCCGTCTGCGGTTCTGAAGCCGCACATGTCAAAAAAGTGGCCGGGAAGAGGCAGCATCTCAAGTCCCTCCGGCAAATTTTCCGCCGTCAGCGGCTGACACACACTGGGCTGAGCCAGCAGAAACTTGTTTCGAAGCTCCTTGCAGGGGTAGCCGCCGTATAAAAACGCCGGTTCCAGAATGGGGTGGGAGGTAATGGCCGCGTCGATCCCCGGGGCGTAGGCAGGGGCGCCCAGCCGGGTCTGGAGCAGGTTATTGCCGCCGTTGTGGTCGGCGTTGGCATGGGTGTTCAGAATGCAGCGCAGCGTCCAGCCCTGAGCCTCCATAATCTTCTGGACCTTGCGGCCCGCATCCTTGTCATTGCCGCTGTCGATCAGAACCGCGTCGGTGTCGCTGAGCTTCCAGACACCCATCTTGGCGGGGCACTGGATGTAATAGGTGCGCGGAGCAACCTGATTCAATTCATACAAGGGAGTCCCTCCTCTTTCGCTCAAATACGATTTGAATATCCGGGTCAAGGTGTTCAATTAGAATTTCCAATTGGGAACGTACAGCGCCCCGCACAGCTTCCCAACCCGCTCATTTTTTCTTTAGCTTAGCACCCCGGTAAAGCAAAGTCAACGAAAAGTCTGAATTTACCATTCGTAGCCTGCCAAACTGCCCGCTTTGGGTCAGGCGTCAGAAAATGAAACCCACGGTTGACCCTGACTTGTTTTTGTCCTAGAATGGTCCTTGAGATTATAGAAAACTGGTGAACATATGACTGATTTCAACAAGCGTTATCTCGCCGCACGAAAAGCCGTCATCGCAAGGGACTTTCAGCGGCTGAACCCCATGCAGCGGCAGGCCGCCATGACTACCGAGGGCCCTCTCCTGCTGCTGGCGGGAGCCGGGTCCGGCAAGACCACCGTCCTCATCCAGCGGGTGTACAACCTTTTGACCTACGGCCGGGGAAGCGACTCCGACGAGGTTCCTGATGGCGCCACAGAGGAGGACCTCCGCTTTCTGGAAAGTCTTTCCGACGACCCGGAGCCGGAAGACCGACGGCGGGCCGCAAGGCTTTGCGCCGTAGACGTTCCAAGGCCCTGGGAGATCATCGCCATCACCTTCACCAACAAGGCCGCGGGCGAGCTGAAGGACCGTCTGGCAGCCCGTCTGGGCCCTGTGGCAAACGACATCTGGGCCTCCACGTTCCACTCCGCCTGCGTCCGCATTCTGCGCCGGGATATCGAGCGAATCGGCTTTCAGAAGGACTTCACCATCTACGACACCGACGACTCCAAGCGGGTGCTGAAGGACATCGTCAAGGAGCTGAACTACGACGAAAAGGCCTTTCCACCCAAGGAGCTGCTTGGCATCATCAGCAAGTCCCGGGACCGCTACGAAACGCCGGAGGACTTCGCCCGTCAGTATCAGGATTCAGGCGACTGGAAGATGGCCCGCATTGCCAAGGTCTACGCAAAATACGTGGAAAAGCTGCGCGCCGCCAACGCTCTGGACTTTGACGACATTATTTTCCACACCGTGGAGCTGCTGCTAAAGGACGCGGAGGTGCGGGAGTATTATCAGCGCAAATTCCGCTATGTGCTGGTGGACGAGTATCAGGACACCAACCATTTGCAGTATCTTTTGACCTCGCTGCTGGCGGGCGGACGCAAAAATCTCTGCGTGGTGGGTGACGACGACCAGTCTATCTACCGCTTTCGGGGCGCAAACATCGAGAACATCCTTAATTTTGAAAAGCAGTACACAAACGCCCGCACCATTCGGCTTGAGCAGAATTACCGCTCTACCCAGAACATTCTGGACGCGGCCAACGCCGTCATCAAAAACAATCAGGGCCGGAAGGGCAAGACCCTGTGGACGGACAACGGCGGCGGCGACAAGGTCTCTATCCGCACGAATTACAGTGAGGCGGACGAGGCCAACTTTGTGGTGGGCGACATCCTGATGCAGGTTAACCGGGGCCGGAAATTCTCCGACTGCGCGGTGCTCTACCGTATGAATGCCCAGTCCAACGCGCTGGAATATGCCCTGCGGCGCAACGGAACGCCTTACAAGGTGGTGGGAGGCACCAAGTTCTATGACCGGGCGGAAGTGAAGGACATGCTGGCCTATCTGTGCGTGCTGAACAATCCGCTGGACGACCTGCGCCTACGGCGCATCGTCAACACGCCGGGGCGCGGCATCGGCGGCACCAGCATGGAAAAAGTCGGCGCCGTTGCGTCCCAGCAAGGGATTTCCATTTACGAGGTCATGCGTAACGCGGATCTGTTTCCGGAGCTGAAAGCCCCGGCGGCAAAGCTTTTAAAATTTGCCGACCTGATCGACGGCCTGCGTCGCTTAGGCGGCACACTGGCATTGCCGGAGTTTTACGAGGCGGTATGTGACCAAACCGGTTATGTCCGGGCGCTGGAGGAGAAAAACGACATAGAGAGCCGGGGGCGGCTTGAAAACGTGCAGGAATTGAAGTCCAGCATTGCCGGGTTCCTGGAGCACGATCCGGAGGACCCCACCCTGTCCGGCTTTTTGAACGAGATCGCGCTGTATACAGACCTTGACTCCATGGACGGCAGCGACGACTGCGTGACCCTTATGACCATTCACTCCGCAAAGGGCCTTGAGTTCCCCAGCGTCTACGTGGTAGGCATGGAGGACGGCATTTTCCCCGGCATGAATTCCATGTTCGATGAGGACGAGCTGGAAGAGGAGCGGCGGCTGTGCTACGTGGCCATGACCCGGGCCAAGGAGCGCTTGACTCTGACCAATGCCCGCCAGCGTATGCTGTATGGCCGCACCAGCGCCAACCGGCCCTCCCGGTTTTTGGAGGAACTGCCGGAGGAAAATTATGAGTGGTCAGGAAGGCCTGCGGCGCAGGTCTCTCCCTCGGAGGGCAGCGGTGGGAGCTGGGATGGCTTCGGCAGTCCAGCCGGCATTTCCAGTGGTTTTCCCGGAGGACGGCCGGGCAGCTTCGGCAGCGGTTTTTCCGGTGGACAATTGGGCGGCTTCGGCGGGAATCTCTCCGGCGGTTTGAGCGGAAACCATAGTAGCAGCAGCGTTCGCACCTATCAGGGCAGCGGCGCGGCTCCCCGTTCCCCTGTAAAAAGGCCGACGGCGGTAAAGCCCGCGTCCGAACCGCTGATGCAGGTGGCTCAGGGCGACGCGGTGGAACACACCGCCTTCGGAAAGGGCACGGTTCTGTCCGTGAAGTCCATGGGCGGCGACGCGCTGATTGAAGTGGCCTTTGAGACAAAAGGCACGAAAAAACTGATGCTGAAATCCGCCGGGGCACATATGAAAAAACTGTAGTGCGGGCCGCTCCCCGCCGACTTGAAAAAGAGTTCCGAACCTCCCCGCGGGAGGTCCGGAACTCTTTTTATGAAAACGCCTTTCTGCGTCAGTCTATTTCCCGCTCAGCCGCTTCACGGTCTCCTCCTCGGGCGTGACATTCACCGTCTCGCAGGTCGTGTAGATCACCATGCCCGGCCTTGCCCCGGCAGGTTTTTTCACATTTTTCACCTGGGTAAAATCCACCGGCACATTGCCGCTCTCCCTTGCCTGCGAGTACCATGCGGCGATCTTAGCCGCCTCCACGATGCTGCCTTGGTCCGGCGCAGTGCCGCCGGCGCAGAGAATCACGTGGGAACCGTGGATCTTTTGGGTATGGAACCAGATGTCCCGGCGGTCCGCGTCCCGGGTCAGCTTGTCGTTTTGGCGGTTGTTTCGGCCCACCAGCACCCTGAGCCCCGCCGTGGTACGGAACTCTCTGGGCTTGGCCGGACGCTGTAATCCTCTTTTCTCCCGGCCCTTCTGGCGGAGAAAACCGGCATCCTTCAGCTCGGAACGGATATCGTTGAAATCCTGCTCCGTCTCTGCCTCCGCGATCTCCTCCAACACGCTTTCCAGATACGCGACGTCCCGCCGGGCAATCTCCATCTGCTCCTTCAGGTACTTTTCGGCGGTCTTCGCCTTGGCGTACCGCTTAAAATACTTCGCGGCATTCTCCTGGGGCGTCAGCAGCGGATCCAGCGGAATCGTGATTTCCCGGTTGCCGTCATAATAATTTTCACAGGTCACCTTTCGCTGGCCCCGCTCCATGCGGTAGAGGTTTGCGGTGATCAACTCACCGCTGAGGCGCAGGGTATCCCGATCCTGAGTGGCGGCATAGTCCTTCTCCTGCATAACCAGCTTCCGCCACAGGCGGTCGCGCGCGCCGGAAGCGGTGCGGACAAGATCAGCACCACGCTGGCGGATGCGCTCCTGATGCTCCCGGGACTCGTAGAAATCGTCCATCAGCGCTGAGAAGCTGGGATACGTCCGGCTCTCCACAGCCGCGCCGTATTGGGTAATCGGGAAGCAGGAAAATTCCAGCGGCTTTCCGTCCCGCCAAACAGAAATGGGTGTAAAGTTATTATTCCTAACAGATGCTTGTAATTGATCAATTTCTTCCCAAAACCGCCATTTCCCGGCGTCATCCATCGAAAAAATACGGCTATCCGTCTCCCCTGTTGTCCGGAACGCCAGCTCCCGTGCGATCAGCGGCGAGATGCCAAAAAAGTTGTCCAGCAAAAACGCGTCCATCTGCCGCTCGGGATTGGCGGCCGCCAGTTGGGAAAAAAATAATTCCTCTGTCACATGGGATAGGAAAGTCTTCCCGTGGGCGGGCGGATACTGGTAAAAAAGTCCCGGCAGAACAGGCCGCTGGGGAGACATCTCCGCATCCACCCGGCTCAGGCACTCGATCACCCGCCGCTCCCCATCCAGCAGGATCAGGTTGGAGTGGCGGCCCATGGCCTCCAGCACCAGCGTCCGCCTTCCCGGCTGGCCAAAATCGTCCGTGACGTCCAGTTCCAGCTCCACCAGGCGCTCCAACCCCGGCTGAGTCAGCGCCGCCACCCGCGCCCCCACCAGATGCTTTCGCAAGAGCATACAAAACATGGGCGGCTCCGCCGGATTGTCCCGGAGCTGGCCCGTCAGATGAATGCGGGAATTGCTGGCCCCGGCGTTCAGCAGCAGGCGCATTCCGCCCCGCAGCAGCAAGATGACCTGATCTCTGGCAGGCTGCTGCACCTTGTCGATGCGCACACCCAAAAGCTGCGGGCGCAGCTCTTCCGCCACCGCCTGTAAGCAGACCGCGTCCAGCGCCATATCAATTCTCCCCTTACATCATCACGCCGAACAGCTCACTGACCCGGTCTTTTTGCCCGGACAGATACAGCCAGCCCAGCAGCGCCTCCAGCGCGGTCGCCTCCGCGTACTGGGCGCGGCTGGCGTGGCTGGGAACGGTATGGACGTTGGCATTGCGGCCCCGGCGAAACACCCCGGCCTCCTCCTCCGTCAAAAGCGGCAGGATCTTTTCCGCCCGCTTCGCCTGAGACTCGGCGCAGACGATCGCCACGGCGGCGCGGTGCATTCCCTTTCCGGTGGCTTTCCCTCCGGCGCAGAGCCAGGAGCGGGTCAGCAACTCAAACACCGCGTCGCCCACATGGGCCAGGCCAATGCTGCTGACGCAGCGAAGCTGATCGGCGGTCATGTGAATATCAAAATAATCTTCCATCGGCTCTCCTTAAAGTAAAAAAGATTTGCAAAAGTGCAAATCTTTTGCTTGATTCTGCTATGATATTACCACAAATCGGGAAAAAATTCAAGTCTTGTTCCAAAATCGCTGTGGGTGTATAGAATATACGAGGTGATGAACATGGACCTTGAGCGGATTTTTCTCCCCGCACAACTAACCGTGACCGCAGAGGAACTGGCACAGAGCAACCGCGTTTCCCGAAAGTTCGGTTTGGTCCTCTCCCCCGCGCAGGCGGACACGCTGGCGCGCAGGCAGGTGGAAGCCCTTCGAGAGACAGGACGGATCGAATTTGGCGGCGGAATTTTAAAAAAGCTGGCGCTGGAGTTCTGCGACTCCCCCTTCATTCAGCCGGAGGATTGGGCCGACACGCTGGCGCAGCTCCAGACCATTTTCTACGAGCTGAAAAATGAGACCAAAGACCGCCTTGGCGACGACGATCTGATTTTCAGGATGACAGCGCGGTTCAACGGCGCCGCAGGCGGGTCTTTGGATGCGCTGGAATCCACGCCGCCGGAGTGGTTTTTCCATCCCGAGGCGGAGCGCGGGTGTGAGGCGGAAGATGAGCTCTGAACTGATCCAGCGGCTCCCCGTGCTTTCCGTTGAGGAGGCCCTTTTGGCGCAGGAAGCTCTCTGGCGGCTTCTCCGGCGGCAAGCGAGGCTGTACGCACTGGAGAGCTCCTCCCTCCCGGTGGAAACGGCGGCGGCGCTGGCGAAATCCATCTGTCTCACTTTGGGTGTGGATCGAGACCCCAGGGTGCTGCTCTCCGCTGATTTGGACCAGCAGCTCTGTCTGGGTCAGCGGCGCCTCACCCAAAAAGTAGAGTTGAGCAAACAGCTTTGGCGGACCGCATGTCTGACGCTGCCGGAGATAGGAAATCGTTCTCTCACGGATACCTTGCGCAGCATCGGCGGGTTTTGGAATCGGTATGACGTTCACTTCTTCGCACAGGAGGTCCCCTGCGACATGGATTACCAGCTCTCTCAGCCTGTATCGGAAACCTTGCAGGGCGTAGATTATGTAAACGATTGGCTTCGCAGGCTGTGTCTGGAGCAGGATTTTCTGCGCCGATTCGATCCCTCGTCAGCCCGCGCCGTCGTGGCGCGGAGCTGTCCGGACTATCGGCGGCTGCTGATTAATCTCTTTGAGCCGGTGGCGGTGAATGCTTTGGGGCTTGCCCTGCAGGGAGAGGACCCACGGATTCTCTCCGTCTCCCCGTCCCTGCGGCGCAAATTGGAGACGCAATTTGCCCCCCTGACGGAGGCCGAAAGCAACGCGGCGCTATCTGCCGGTGCGGAATCGCTTTGCGCCGGTCTGGGCATTCAAAACCAGCAGGCCACCCGATACCTGAACGGTCTGGCCCTGGGTCTGCGGCCTCGCCTCCGGGCGGCGCTGGACGCAGGGACGCTGGAATATGTATTCCTTGAGTTTCCAGTTTCCTCCGAAATCCGTTAAAGGAGGGGCGGCCAATGGCCGCCCCTCCGGTACCCCGCGCAAATATGCGGGGGATCTCAATTCGGAATAAATTGCAGATTGCAGTCCACACTGCTGCTGAGTCCCGCAACGCTTCCCTTGCTGGTAAATTGCCAGTAGTCGGGCCGGTAGTAGAGCTGAGGATACAGTGCTGTAGAGTCGGCGGATTTGTATTCCGGGTACCACACGGGATAGTTGGAGAGGACCGACAGGTCGAACTTGTTGTAGGCCACATAATTGCTGGTGTAGACCATGGCCTTGTAGCCCGCCGCCTCGATGGTCTCGCAAAACGCCTTGGCGCACGCGGTAGCCATTGCGGAGCTGGTGCCGTACACACGATAGGTGCTGTCGTGCATCTCCCAGTCATAAGCCACCGGGCCGGTGAGCATCCGCCCGCCCAGCAGAGAGATCACGTAGTTGGCCTCCTCAACCGCCTCCGCCACGGTGATTGCCTGGGAGAAGAAGTAAACGCCGGTGTCGATACCCGCCGCCATGGCGCCGTCAATATTCTGCGCATAGAATCCGTCGGCGTTCAGTCCGCCGGTGCTGGTGCCCCGGAGGCCAATGCGGACAAAAGCAAACTCTACGCCGTCGTTTTTTGCCGCATTCCAGTCAATGGTCTTGCTTGTGATCGAGCGGTTTTGATAGGCGGAAACATCGATGCCGAAGCGGGTGGTAAAGTCCGTTCCGCTGTATGTAAGCCGCCGCCCGGAGGCGTCCCAATAGAAGCTTCCGCTGCCGAAGGTATTCACCGGCACGCCCGCGAAATACGGGATCTTTTTTCCGTCCGGCCCGGTAATATAGGTCCAGTTTAAGGCCGGAACATTTTCCGGAGTGGTGGTAGTCGCTCCGGGAACCTCCCCTGGTGTGGAGGCATACTGCTCTACCGGTGCGCTGCCCAGATTGCGAATCGTTCCGCTCAGCGTCACATCCTGCAGCACCACGCCGCCGGTGACGCCGGGGGCAATGATGAGGTCACCGCCAATGGTCATGCCTTTCAGCGTTGCGCCGTCCGCGGCGTTCACCATCAGCGTCCCCGCGGTGCCGGTGGAGTAGTCCCCGCTCTGCTGGATGAGAGTGTCGATCATGTTGTTCAGCAGATTCACCAGCTCCGCCCGGGTGATGGGCTTCGTGGGCCGGAACTGGTTGTCCGCCCCGACGTCGGTGATATATCCCCGCGCCGCCATGGTGGCGAGATATCCGGCGGCATAGGACTCAATACCCGCCGTGTCGGCATAGGTCAGAGCCGCCGGGGACTCCGGCAGCTTGAACGCCCGGCCCACCATGGTAATGGCCTGCTGGCGGGTGATATTGGCGGTGAGCCGCGCCGCGCCATCAGTACCTAAGTATACGCCCGCGGCGTGGAGCCGCAGAATCGCGTCCTCCCAATAGGCGCCGCTGGTATCGTTGAAGGTGTTGGAGGGTGAGGTGGTCTGATACTGCAAAAAACGGTTCAGAATGCCCGCGAACGCCCCTCGGGTGATGGGGTCGTCCGGGTGAAACGTGCCGTCCTCATAGCCGTTGAGCACCCCGTACTTCTCGCTCCATTTCTCAATAGCGCTCTCCGCCCAATTTCCAGAGGTGTCCGTAAATGCGGCGGCAGCGATGGGCTGCGTCAGTAGCGCCGCGGACAGCGCCAGTGCGGCGGCGGCACGGAAAACACGAAATTTCGCCATAGGTTCTCCCTTCCAAATCGTCGAAAAATGTCGAGATAATTTCCAAAAAAGGGGCTTTGGGCCAATATTTTTGTCGGCTCAAAGCTATTTTATCGTTTTATGCTGTGCCTCAAGGACGCTTTCCGGTATATAATTCAGGCACAAAATCCATATACTGGTGGCCTTGGAATCATTATAACAAAGATCTTCCCTTTTGGTCAATCTCAAATTTTATGTAAACTTTTCCAATGGCAAAGCGATACGTGAAAGGAGCCGCCCGCGGACGGCTGCCTTTCACGTATACTTTTCACTTTTGTTACTGGACTTCCACCCCGCGGACGTAGCCAGCCTGATCCGTGTAAACCGTGGAGGAGGGCGCGAAAGCCCGGGCCTCGTCCAGTGAGACCCACTTTTTGGTCGACGTATTATAGCACAGGACATCGGAGGGTACGGTATAGCTCCGTCCGGCGATCGTGACGGAGGACGCGCCGCTCCAGGCGTTATTGAAGACGTTTCCAAACTTGTTCAAACTGTTCACTGTGTAAATCGTCCCGCTACTCGTAAGAGTAATACCCACAAATGTATCTGCCTCAACTCCTCCAGAGATGCGTGATGTGTAAGTGGCACTTGGGGTAATCACTTGGAAATTCATGTCTTCATCCTCTCCGAATGTATACCCCGCGATTCCAAAAATGTAGTCGCTGCCAGTTACGTTGGACAGAACGATCAGGTCGACTTTGCCCGCCCAGTTAGTCCGGGCGTACACCACGCCGGAGGATGGAATGCGGGCGCTGGGGATCTGGCTGAGACTGATGGCTTTAGCACCAGCAGAGGTGATCTGATAGATCATCACATTCTCCGCCAACAGCTTGGATCCCATCTGCTCAGCCGTCACATCCAGATCGCCGGGGATACCGCCCGTCAAGCGGTTCAGGCCGATCGTACCCTTGCTGCAGGAACTCACCATAGCCAACTGACCCTTCATGCGGCTGACCTCGGTATCGGTCAGAGACACGGCCCCGGTAATCGTCAGTCCGCAGAGGAGGTTGACGGTGGCGGTGGTTGCAGAGACCTCCTTCACGATGCCAACGGCGTTTCCCGCGGCCCCGGAGGTACCTGCTTCGACGGCGCCGGCCACCTGATTGTCCTCGGTGAGTAGCAGCGTAATGGTGCTGCCCAGTTTCAGCTTGGATATGGTATCCGCCGCTGAGGAGAGAACAGAGAACTTTTGGCCCATCACCGTAATGGAGGTGGGATTGCTCAAGTTGGGCGAGGCATTTTCGTACACACCGGTAATGCGGGTGTCGCACACCCGGATGGAGTTGGTGGCTGGGCTATAGATGGCCACGTCATAGGGGCGCATGTCACCGGCCGAGGCGGCGCCGCCGTTTTTATAAATGGAATAGCGGGTATTGCCGCCGGTAAGACCGCTGAAGCCTGCCGTGGACCCCTTGGTGTAAACCACCACCGCCACCGAGGATGTGGTGCTGGCTCCGGCAAAGATGTATTCCACCGTACCGCTGCCGCCGATATACAGCGTCAGGATCATGCCAGGATTCAGCCAGGTATAGCCCGTGGCCCAGGTCTTCTGCTCCCCGTTCACCACCATGGCCGTGTCGCTCTTAATGGTAAAGCTCTCCCCCGAGGCGGTGGTGAGTTTCTCTGTGGAACCGGAGGCAAAGGTGACGGTACGGTTGGTACCGGTGAGCTCCGGGACGAAGGTCATGACCTTCCCCGCCTTGTTCAGAAGAAGGGTCCCCTTCATGCCGTTCAGAGCGCCTGTGGAGGTCTTGCCGTTCGCCATGGCATAGGTCGTAGTATTGCCCAGCTGCATGGCGGTATTACTGCCGTCTGGCCCGGTTGCGCTGGAGGTAGTCAACATTCCCTCCACGGAGCTGGTAGCGATGGAGCCGCCGTAATTCGCGCCCGCCTTTGTATTGCAGCGCAGCAGGTTTACAAACAGCCGCGCAGCCTGTCCCCGGGTGAGGGCGGCGGAGGCTGTGGTATCCATACCGTCGGTGAGGCCCGCGGAGGCAGCGGCGGCCATGTATCCATCCGGCCAGATACCACCCATATCCCCGTCGGTATAGCCCAAAAGCCGCATCAGAATGGTGACCGCCTGACCGAAGGTCACCACACGCTCAGGATGAAACAATCCGTCCACATAGCCTTTGATGATCGAGTAGTCCGTCTTGTCGTCACCGGTGACACCCCGGCCGGAGTCAGAGGCCAGATTGATATAGGCCGCAGCCCAATAGGAGGGCTTCACGTCCGGAAATACAGTGACCGTGCGATAGCGGCTCAGCTGGCTCTCGCCGTCCTTGATTACGTATGTCGCAATCTTGCAGAACTGGGCGCGGGTCACCTGCCCCTCCGGGCGGAAGGCTCCGCCGGCGTAGCCACCCATGGCTCCCAGCAGACGGAGGCACTCCGCCGCCACGGCGGTGGAGTGATCGCTGACGTCGGCAAACCCCGACACCGCCGCCGCGCCCGCGGGCAGCGTCAGCAGCGTCGCGGTCATGCACACCGCCATCAGTAAAGATAAGATTCTCTTCTTCATTCTGCTTCTCCCTCTTTTTATTCCGCCCGCAGCGCTTCCACGGGCTGGAGCTTGGAGGCCTTCGCCGCCGGATAAATACCGAACAGGATTCCCAGCGCCACAGACAGGGCAAATGCCCCCAGGGTGATGTTCAGCGACGGCCAGATATCCATTTGCATGAGAAGCCTTCCAGCAATCCGACTTCCCAGCGTACCGATAAGTATGCCGATGATACCGCCGATGCCGCAGATCATGGCGGCCTCGATTAGGAACTGGGTGACAATCGAGCTGCGCTCAGCGCCGATAGCCCGGCGGATACCGATTTCCCGCGTCCGCTCGGTGACGGTGACCAGCATGATGTTCATAATTCCGATGCCGCCCACCAGCAGACTGATGGCCGCAATGCCGCCCATCACCAGACTCATCATCGTGGCATAATCATTGCTGCTCTGCTGCCATTGATTCTCGCTCTGGACGGAATACCAGCCTTTTTCCATGTTCTGTCCCATAAGTCCCGTCAGGAATCCGATGATGCGGGAGGTAGCCTCCACCGCCGCGTCGGCGCTTTTTGCCTTCACGGAAAACTCGCTCATTTGGGTGTCCGGCGCCAGAGTCCGGCAGACCGTATAAGGGAATACGATGATGTTATCCATGGACCACTGGCTGTCCGGGTCCTTTTCTTTATAAACGCCCACCACGGTGTAGGGCAGACCGTTCACCTGCATCTCCCTACCCACGGGGTCCGTATAATTGAAAAATGTCTGGGCCGCCCTCGCCCCCAGAACGCAGACCTGCTTATAGCCCTTGACGTCCAACAAAGACAGGTCCCGCCCCTTTTCAATCTGGAAATTGTTGCACACGGAATACTGGTCGCTGCCGAAATACAGCGTGGGGGGCATTTCCGTATTTTGGCTTCCGTCGCCTCCGCTTCCATCCGTCACCACTGCCATTCCGCCGCCCATATAGGACATGCCGCCGTCGCCGCCCATTTTGCTGCTGTTCTTCGTCCCGTATACCACGGTGGCGTTAAACTGGCTGTTGGGCGTTACGCCGTCTACGTAATCACTCAGCTGCTGGCAGAAGTCGTAGAGATCCTGAAACACATCCTGTCCGTTGTTGTAACTGGCGTCAACGGTGATCTTGTTAGTGCCCATGGCCGCCATCATTTCCATGCTCTTCTCGTTGGCGCCGTTGATGACGGAGACAATGGTCATGACGGACGCAATGCCGATGATAATGCCCAGCATGGTCAGGGCGGACCGGCCCTTGTTGCCCAGGATGGATTTCAGTGCCATTTTCAGCGCCTGTCCAATTTTCATAACCAATCCACCTCCTGCGGATGGTCTTCAATCTTCTTCCCATCGGCCAGCCGTACCACCCGGCGGGCGGTGGAGGCAATCCCGTTATCGTGGGTGATGAGGATCACGGTGCTGCCGTCCCTGTTCAGCTGTTGAAGAAATTTCAGTACATCGTGACCGGTATGAGAGTCCAGTGCGCCGGTAGGCTCGTCGGCCATGACGATGGGCGGTTTGGTGGAGATTGCCCGCGCTATTGCCACCCGCTGCTGCTGTCCTCCGGACATTTCCGGAGGCTTGTGCTTGGCGCGATTGCCAAGGCCCACCTTTTCCAGCGCCTCCATTGCCAGCTCCCGGCGCTTTTCCAGTCCAATGCCCTGATAGATCAGGGGAAGCTCCACATTTTCCAGCACGTTCAGATTCTGCACCAAATTATACTGCTGGAAGATGAAGCCGATCTGCTTGTTGCGGATGTGGCTCAGCTCCTTGTCGCTCAGCTCCTTCACGTTCACCCCGTCCAGCAGATAGTCCCCCCGGGTGGGGACATCCAGACAGCCCAGCACATTCATCATGGTGGACTTTCCTGAGCCGGACTGTCCCACGATGGCCACAAACTCTCCCCGGTCAATATTCAGCGAAATGCCGTCCAGCGCCCGGACCTCGCTCTCCAGCCCCTCGCCGTAGATCTTATAGATCTCCTTCAATTCAATCAACATGAGCCTTAATATCCATAGGAGTTTTGCATCTGGGTGGTGGTAAACACAGTGGTTCCCTCTTCCACGCCGGACTTAATCTCCACATTGTAGTTGTCGGAAATGCCGATCTCCACCGGGACCGGGTAGTATCCATCCGGCACACCGTCCACGGGAACGGCCAACTCCGCAGTGTTTTCCGGAGCCTTGTCGGCCTTGACGAAGACCACATAGCCGGAGGAACCGTCCGTAAACTGGGCATTCTTCACGCTCTGAATCGGCAGCGTCAGACAGTTGTCATTCTGGCTGGCAACCAGAGAATAGGTGACATTGCTGCCGCTCATCAGTGAGCCGTCGGTGTTGTCCACGGAAATCACCATCGGGTATGCCGCCACGCCGTTTGTCACCTTGCTGTTGAGGCTGACGGATTCCACCATACCGGTAAACTTGGTCCCCCACTGGTCCAGATCCACCGGCATCCCCGCCTTGACATAGCTGATGTTTCGCTCATCCACCGTGGCATCAATCAAAATGGTGGAGGTGTCCGCAATGGAGATTACCGTGGTGTTGGCCGCCACATCTTCTCCGGCGGTAAGCGCAAGGCCCATGACTGTTCCGTCGATCGGGGCCACGGCGCTGCAATTGTCAAGGTTCTCCTGGGCGGTGTCCAGAGCCTTCTGAGCATCCGCCAGATTCTGCTCCAGCGTAAACAGTTCATTCTGGCTGTCCTCACCGTCGATCTTCACCAGCACCTGCCCGGGCGTCACGTCCATGTAGTCCAGCAGGCTGGTGGAGACAATGGTGCCGTTGACGGTGGTTTTCAGATCGATCATGCGGTTATAGTCCAGCTTGCCGGACTCGTAGGGATACACGCTCTCGCCGCCCACCGAGAGGACGGCTGAGGCCACCATATCCTTGGTCAGCGTACCTGGATTTTTGACGGAAAACTCCACCTCAAACAGCCGGGACCCCTCCGGAGAAATACGGTCCACCATATGTACCGCGGAGACGGTGCCGGTCACGTTTCCCATCAGTGCGGGAATGGAGACGTTGGCGGTCTGTCCCGTGCGGATGTCACCCTTATAGGCGTAACTGTAATACTGCTGGAGCTTCATGGTGCGGTCGTCCACCAGCGTGGCTACTTTTGTGTCTTTGGCGATTTCCTCGCCCACGTTCAGCTTTACCGTATCCATCAGTTTTCCCGCAAAAGGCGGGGTCAGATTCAGCCCCGCAATATCCTTATTCATGGCGTTCAGCTGCTTCTGATAGCCATCCATATCCTTCCGGGCCTTTTCCACAGCGGTACGGGCCGTCTCGGAGTCGATAACGAAAAGCGGTGTTCCGGCTGTGACCTGTTGGCCCTCGGTCACGAAGACCTCCTGTGCGGTGCCGGAGGTGGTCAAAGTGATGGTTTTGCTCTCCTTGGCCCTGGTAATGCCGCTGCCCTCGACGGTTGAGGTAATTGAGTTGTAGGTCACCGTGTCCTCTACCACCTGGGCCGCTGGTTCGGCGCTGCCCCCAAGTACTTTTGCCAGCACGATCACAGCGATCAAAACAACGCCGCCAATAATGCTCCAGCGAATGATCTTTTTCTTTTTCTTTGGTGACATGGGTGGGCGTTTGGGCTTTTCTTTTCCCGCTGGAGCAGTCGCCGCAGGCACAATTCCATCTTCAGCAGAAACAGGCGTTCCACCGACCTCCGGTGCGATCTCCTCATTCCTGACCGGGTCTTTCACTTCTGGCATGTACCGTTCCTTTCTCACAGGGCCCCCTGTGTTAAGAATTAACTGTATGAATCAGGCTAATACAGCTTGCTATGCAAATCAACAACAAAACAGTTACAGTTTTGGTTTTCTCCAACCTCTTTTTTGAAATCGATTTGCCTGGGTCCCCCCTTCTCTCTCATATGGTTATAATGACGTATTGTCTTTATAAAAAGTTTCCGAAATAAGAAAGTCTTTCCATTCATTATTGAGCAGCCGTAAAAAACCCCGCCGGATTCCGGCGGGGTTTTAGGATCAGGCCTGTTATTGTTGAGCTGCCGTTTGTTTCTTAGCCGTGAGCTTCTGATAGGTGTAAAGCACTGTCAAAATGACGAGGCCAATGATATCCGTCAGCGTCCCGGGAATCATCAGCGTCAGTCCGCCGATGATGAAGAAAATACGGAACAGCCAGTTGATCTTTTTAAACAGGAACCCGCAAAGGCCCGCCGCCACGCCGAAGATACCCAGCAAAGCGGTGATGACGATAATGACCATGTCGTACCACTGCGCGTTAATGCCCAGCATAACCGGGCTGTACGCGAAGATATACGGCACGATAAACGCCGAAATGGCAAGCCGCGTGGCGTTTACGCCGGTCTTCATGGGATTTCCCTTTGCAATAGCCGCGCCGGCGTATGCCGCCAGAGCCACAGGAGGCGTGATATCGGCCACAATGCCAAAGTAGAACACGAAGAAGTGCGCCACCATGATGGGGAAGCCCATCTGCACCAGAATCGGAGCACAGGTGGATGCCATGATGCAGTAGTTTGCCGTGGTCGGCACACCCATGCCCAACACAATACAGCACAGCATCGTCAGGAAAAGCGCGATCAGCGGAATGCCCATGGACGCCGTCATGATGCCGCCCAGCAGCTTGGATGCAAGGCCTGTCACGGTAATGCAGCCGGCGATCATACCAGCCATGGAGCACGCCACGGCCACAGTGATTACATTTTTGCCGCCGGACTCCAGCGCATCAATGATCTTTGTCAAGTTCAGCCGCTCATCCTTGTTGATAAAACCAACCGCAATGGCAACGAGGATGGCAACCGCGGCGGAAAACTGCATGGTATAGGTATTGCTGGCTACCAGCGCAACCAGGATAATGAGCGGCAGCAGCAAATATATTTTCTTAATCAGAACTCTGAACTTGGGCAGCTCGTTTTTGGGAATGCCTTTCAGCCCCAGACGCTTTGCCTCCAGGTGAACGGCGATATAAATGCCGGCGAAATACAACAGAGCAGGCAGGATCGCCCGCAGGGCAACCTCGCCGTAAGTCACGCCCATATACTCGGCCATCAGGAATGCGGCCGCGCCCATAATGGGAGGCATGATCTGACCGCCGGTGGAAGATGCAGCTTCCACCGCGCCGGCAAATTCCGGCTGATAGCCGGTCTTTTTCATCATTGGAATGGTGACGGAGCCGGTGGTGACTGTATTGCCCACGGAAGAACCGGACACCATGCCGCACAGTGCTGAAGAAATGACCGCTACCTTGGCGGGACCGCCGGCCGCGGCGCCGCAAACGGAGTTAGCGAGCTGAATAAAAAAGTTTGCGATACCCGTCCGCTCCAAAAATGCACCAAAGATAATAAACACAACGATGAACTTGGCACAAACGTTAATAGGCGTAGCCATAATGCCGGAGGTGGTATAAAACAGCGTGTAAATAACCCGGCGAATGACCATGAAGGCCGTCGCGTTGGGCGTTTGGAACATGTTGAAAAACGTATAGATCAGCAGCACGCTCAACACGCACAAAATGGGCAGGCCGACGCTGCGGCGGCACAGTTCCATCAGCGCGAGAATTGCAACCACGCCCAGTACGATCATAAAAGGCTCAATCCGGGCAGAGAGCTTAATAATTCGAACAGCGTTAGCCGCATAGTAGAAGAAAGGTACAGAGGCGCACAACATCAAGATTACATCATACCATGGCAGGCTGTTGACCCTCACATTGCCCTTCTTCGCGGGATAAGTCAGATAACCCATAATGGCGATCAGACCAACAAATACGGTCAATCGCTTCTGGGGCATGGCATTGCTGAACAGAGTCACCCAAATGCTGTATGTGGAAAATGCGACCATCAGCCATCGGATCACCAGCTTGGGCATACCTTCCCAAATCCGGACATTGGACTCCCTGTCATACTTTTTCATAAGAGCTTCGACATCCGCCGCAGTCCCGACATCGACATCTGTGTAAGTGCTCGCCGTGGAAGTCTGTTCCAGAGGATGTTCCTGATCTTCATCCCCGGGTTTTTTCTTAAATAAGCTCATAGGCTTCTCCTTACTCATAGGTAAATCCAGAAGACAGTATGCGGCTGCGGCAGGCGGGAACGCCCGCCGCAGCCGTCTGCACACGGTGCCGATTATTGGTGTTTACTTCGTGGGAACGGTGATGCCCTTCTCAGCAAAATACTTGGCAGCACCGGGATGATAAGGAACAGAGGTAACGGAAGCCGCAAACTCCACGCTCAGCTCTTTACCCTTGGCGTGCTGCGCAGAGATAGCGTCCAGATTCTCAAAGATGGTGGAGACGAAATCATAGATCGCATCCTCACTGACATCGTCGCGGGCGATCACCACGGCGCCGACAGCCACAGTGGTAGTATCAGAATCCAGGCCCTCATAAGTACCTGCGGGGATGACGTACTTGGAGTAGTAGGGAGAGGTCTGGAGCAGCTTATCAATGTGCTCGTCGTCCAGGCTCACCAGATATACGCTCTTGGTGGTAGCCAGAGAAGTAATAGCGGTGGTGGGAGCGCCGGCCACGACGAACGCCGCGTCCAGCTTTCCGTCCTGCAGGGAGTCAGCACTGTCGCCAAAGCCCTGATAGGTGGGGTTGATATCCTGCTCGGTCAGGCCATAGGCACCCAGAATATCGATGGCATTGTAATACACGCCGGAACCGGCATCGCCAATGGAGACATTTTTGCCCTTCAGATCAGCAACCGTCTTGATGTCGGGGTTGGTGGTGACGATCTGGACCTGCTCCATGTACAAATCGGCCACGGTGGAGAAATCCGTGACAGCGCCGCTGTCCTTAAACAGATTGGTGCCCTGGTAGGCATAGGACATAACGTCGGACTGAACAAAGGCCAGTTGAGCCGCGCCGTCCTGAATGTTCTCAATGTTGTTCTGAGAACCGCCGGACTCAATGGCGGTGATGGTCAGGCCGGTTTTGCTGGTAACATACTGGCTCAGCACTCCGCCAAACGCATAATAAGTACCCTGAGAACCGCCGGTAGAGAAGGTCAGGCTGTCAGTCGCACCGGTACCCGCTGCCGCGCTGCCGGAAGCCGCACTGCCCGAAGCCGCACTGCCGGAAGCCGCTGGTGTGGAAGTAGCTCCACTACCTCCGCAGCCGGACAGGACAGAGGCCATCATCAGGGTGGCCAGGAGAAGAGACATCAGTTTTTTCATCACAATACTCCTTTTCTTTCATCAAATTTGCATTGGAACTCTTTTGATTGTAGCGTATTTGTCAGGAAATTTCAATATGTTTTGGGCGTTTTATGCAATTTTTTTTCAGAACTGTGAATTTTTACTTGCAAAATGACTATTATTTGTTAAAATTACGTCAAATAAAAATTGAAAAAGGTCATAAATCGAATATTTTAGTGGGATTATACAAAAATAGCGCAAAGCAGGGCACGGAAAAAAATCTCCGCGTCCCGCTTTGCTTTTCTTACATATTTTGTTAATTTTTCCCTTACCGAATGGTAAGCAGCAGTTGACCGCCCTTCACTGTGTCGCCCTCGGCCACTTGGACGGACTCCACCGTACCCGCCATGCGGGCGGTGATGGCGGTTTCCATCTTCATAGCCTCGATGGTAATGAGTGTTTGGTTCACCTCCACGGCGTCGCCCACTTTCACCTGGACCTTGCTCACCGCTCCGGGAATGGACGCGCCCACCTGACTCTTGTCCTCCGGGTCGGCCATGGGAACCTTGACGATACTCTTCTGCGCCTCCGCGTCGGGAACATGGACATCCCGGCGGATTCCGTTGAGCTCAAAGCTGACCGTACGCATTCCCTCACCGTCCACCTCGCCAAGGCCCAGATACTTGATAACCAGGGTCTTTCCGTCGGCAATGTTGACTTTATTGGTCTCCCCTACGGACAAGCCGTGGAAAAATACGTGGCTGCCAAGGCGGGTGACGTAGCCGTACTCCTTCTGATCCCGCTTATAGTCCCGGTAAACCTTGGGATACAGGCAGTAAGAGATCACGGCCCGATCGGAGGGATCGGGGTCAAACTCCAGCACTTCCTTCTTTACCGCTTCAAAATCCACCGGCTCCAAAAGCTCGCCGGGGCGGCAGGCGACGGCCTTCTTCCCTTTCAGAACCACCTTCTGCAAATCCTTGGGAAAGCCCCAGGCGGGCTGACCCATCATGCCGGAGAAATAGCTGACCGTGCTGTCCGGGAAGGCCAGATTTGCGCCCTTTTCCACAATGTTCTCCGGCGTCAGGCCGTTTTGAGTCATAAAGATCGCCATGTCGCCCACCATTTTACTGGACGGCGTCACCTTTACAATATCGCCCACCATGGCGTTGACCTTCCGGTAGTTCTCCTTCACATCCCGGAAACGGTCTCCCAGCCCCAGGGATTCCACCTGGGGTTTGAGGTTCGTATACTGGCCGCCGGGGATCTCATACCGGTAGATATCAGTGGCGGGACATTTGATACCCGCCTCAAAGGAGTCATACCGTTTGCGGACATCCTCCCAGTAATCCGTCAGGGTCTGGAGCCGCTCCAAATCCATGCCGGTATCCCGCTCGGTGCCCTGTAGCGCGGCCACCACGGCGTTTAAGGACGGCTGGCTGGTGAGAGAGCTCATGGAAGAGATGGCGAGATCCGCTACATCCACTCCGGCCTCCGCCGCCATCAAAACCGCAGCCACCTGATTGCCGGAGGTGTCGTGCGTATGGAGCTGAATGGGGATGCCGATTTCCTGCTTCAGCTCGGAGATCAGCTTTTTCGCAGCGTAGGGCTTCAAAAGGCCCGCCATATCTTTGATGGCCAGCATATGCGCTCCGCGCTTCTCCAACTCCTTGGCCATATTCACATAATACTTCAGGGTGTACTTATCCCGGGCCGGATCCAGAATATCGCCGGTATAACAGACCGTAGCCTGGCAGATCTTACCCTGCTTCAAAACCTCGTCCATGGCGACTTCCATGCCGGGAATCCAGTTCAGGGAGTCGAACACCCGGAAAACGTCGATTCCGCTTTTGGCAGCCTGCCGCACAAACTCCCGGATCACGTTGTCCGGATAGTTCGTGTAGCCCACGGCGTTGGCGCCCCGCAGCAGCATTTGCAGCAGCAGATTGGGGGCCTTTTCACGGATCATGTCCAGCCGCTCCCAGGGGGATTCGTGGAGGAAGCGATATGCCACGTCGAACGTCGCGCCGCCCCAGCACTCCAGAGAGAAAGCGTCGGCTTCAATCTCGGAGGTGGCCTCCATGCCCTTGATGATATCCCTTGTCCGGACGCGGGTGGCAAGCAAAGACTGGTGGGCATCCCGGGTGGTGGTGTCGCAGATCAACAGCTTCTTCTGATCCAAAACCCATTTGGCAACAGCCTCTGGACCTTTCGCGTCCAACAGCTGCTTCAATCCGTCGGGCCGGTTTCCGGTGACAGGCGGGAACCGGGGGTCATCATAGAGCTTTTGCGTTCCCTGCTCCTTCACCACGATATTGCCAATATATTTGAGCATCTTCGTGGCCCGGTCCTGCCCCTCGTCCAGTTCAAACAGGCTGGGTGTCTCATCGATATACTTCGTGTGGCAGTGCCCAGCCCGGAACACCTCATCGTGGAGGATATTCAGGATGAAGGCGATGTTGGTCTTCACGCCCCGGACGTGGACCTCCCGCACGGCGCGGATGGCCTTGCGGCACACGCCCTCGAAGGTGGAGTCCCATGTGGTGACCTTTACCAGCAGGGAATCATAATAAGGAGAGATCACCGCGCCCGCATAGGCGTTGCCGTCCAGCCGGACACCAAAGCCGCCGCCGGAGCGATAAGCCGTGATCTTTCCGGTATCGGGAGCAAAGCTGTTGGCCGGGTCCTCGGTGGTGACGCGGCACTGGATGGCATAGCCGTTCTGATGGACGTCGGACTGCTTTCCAACGCCGATCTGCGGATCGCTGAGGGGGCAGCCTTCGGCAATCAGAATCTGAGAGCGGACCAGATCCACGCCGGTGACCATTTCGGTGACGGTGTGCTCTACCTGAATGCGGGGGTTCATTTCGATGAAATAGTGATGTCCCTCGTTGTCCACCAGAAATTCAAGTGTTCCGGCATTGGTATAGCCCACTTGCTTGGCGATCTTCACCGCGTCCTCGTACAGCTCCTCCCGTACCTTTTGGGAAACGGAGAAAGCCGGGGTAAACTCCACCACCTTCTGATACCGGCGCTGGAGGGAACAGTCCCGCTCATAGAGATGGACCACATTGCCGTATTCGTCGCCCAGAACCTGAACCTCGATGTGCTTGGGCTGAACGAGGAATTTTTCCATAAAAATATCGTCGTTGCCAAAAGCCTTTTTCGCTTCGGACTTCACCAGATCATAATTGACGCCCACCTCTTCCACGGTGTCGCACCGGCGCATACCGCGCCCGCCGCCGCCCGCGGAGGCTTTCAAGATCACCGGGAAACCGAACTCCATCGCCAGCTTCTGGGCAGCCTGACGATCGGAAATAGGGTCCTTGGTACCGGGGGTAGTGGGAACCCCGCACTCAATGGCAAGGGCCTTGGCAGACAGCTTGTCGCCCATCATGTCCAGAACCTTGGAATTGGGGCCGATAAACTTGATCCCCGCCTCCTCGCAGGCCCGGGCAAAATCGCCGTTCTCGCTCAAAAAACCATAGCCGGGGTGGATCGCGTCCGCACCGTGCTTTTTGGCAAGTTCTATGATGCGGGGGATGTCCAGATAAGCCCCCAGCGGGCTTTCATTTTCACCGATCAGATAGGATTCGTCCGCCGCCGTGCGGAATAGACCGTACATATCCTCGTTGGAATAAATGGCGATGGTCTGCAAACCCAGATCGTGACACGCGCGGAACACGCGCATGGCGATTTCGCCGCGGTTAGCCACCAGCACCTTTTTAAACTCTCTGCTCATGGTTTTCCTTCCTTTCCCCGCGTCTCATACACGGGACCGCTTTTGCGCTCTGAAAATACCGAGGGCTTTGCGTTTGGCCGCAGATTTTTACCTTTCATAGTATACTCCAACGCAAAGTTTACTGCAACGGAAATTCCCCAATTTTCCGCATTTCACAGCTTTTGCGCAATTTTTTCTGCCGTTTCCGGTGTTTTTTACAATGCCGCGCAAGCGTCCATATTTTTCAGGACGCCGCGCCCGGTTTGGCGGGCGCGGCGTCCTCTATGCCTGCTTACTTAATGGACCTGCTATCCACCAGCTCCTTGAGCTGCGCGGCGAACGCGTCCAGACTCATGACACCCAGATCACCGTCGACCCGGTGACGGACGGCCACCTGATGACTCTCGGCCTCCTTGTCGCCCAGAACCAGCATAAAGGGGTCCTTTTCAAGCTGTGCCTCGCGGATCTTCTTTCCGATTTTCTCGTTGCGCAGATCCAGCTCCACCCGGAAGCCCTGCGCGTCCAGCGCGGCGGCCACCTTCTTCGCGTACTCGTCCGCCCGCTCTGTGATGGTCAAAATTTTGACCTGCACGGGGCTGAGCCAAGTGGGGAACGCGCCGGCAAAATGCTCGGTGATGACGCCGATAAACCGCTCGATAGAACCAAACACCACGCGATGAATCATAACAGGGCAGTGCTTTTCGCCGTCGGTTCCGGTGTATTCCAGATTGAAACGGCCGGGCAGCTGATAGTCCAGCTGGATGGTACCGCACTGCCACGTCCGGCCCAGTGAATCCTGAATGTGGAAGTCCAGCTTCGGCCCGTAGAACGCGCCGTCGCCCTCGTTGACCTCATAGTTCTTTCCGATGCTGGTGATGGCCTCTGCCAGCGCGGCTGTTGCGATATCCCAGTCTTCCTTGGAACCGATGTGATCATCCGGCATGGTGGAAAGCTCAATCTTGTAGGGCAGGCCGAAGAGCTTGTAAACCTCGTCGAATAGCTGGGCAATGCGGATAACCTCGCTCTTGATCTGGTCCTTGGCCAGCAAAATGTGAGCATCGTCCTGTGTGAAGCAGCGGACGCGGAACATACCGTGGAGCGCGCCGGACAACTCGTGGCGGTGGACCAGACCCAGCTCACCGTACCGCAGGGGCAGTTCCTTATAGGAATGGGGCTCCAGGTCATAAACCAGAATGCTGCCGGGGCAGTTCATGGGTTTGATGGCAAAGTCCTCTTCGTCGATGACGGTGGTGTACATATTCTGCTTGTAGTGGTCCCAGTGGCCGGAGGTCTCCCATAGGGTCCGCTTCATAATCTGCGGAGTGGAGATTTCCAGATAGTCCCACTTCTTATGAACCTGACGCCAGTAGTCGATCAGGGTGTTTTTCAGCACCATGCCCTTGGGCAGGTAGAACGGGAAGCCGGGAGCTTCGTCCCGGAAAGCAAACAGGCCCAGTTCCTTGCCAAGCTTCCGGTGATCCCGCTTCTTGGCCTCTTCAATACGCTCCAGATAGGCGTCCAACTCCTCCTTCTTAGGGAAGGCAATGCCATAGATGCGCTGGAGCGTCTGGCGGTTGGAATCGCCGCGCCAATAGGCGGCATTGCAGGCAGTCAGCTTGATGCCGTTGCCCTTGATGCGGCCGGTGGAGTCCAGATGGGGGCCGGCGCACAGGTCTGTGAACTCGCCCTGCTTATAAAAGGAGATTGTGACGCCCTCCGGAAGATCGTTAATCAGCTCCACCTTAAATGGTTCGCCCTGATCCTGCATAAACTTGATGGCCTCGGACCGGGGCAGCTCGAACCGCTCCAGCTTCAGCTTCTCCTTGCAGATCTTCCGCATCTCGGCCTCTACTTCCTCCAGCACCTCCGGAGTAAAGGGGAAGGGGGAGTCCATATCATAGTAGAAGCCCTCGTCAATCGAAGGGCCGATGGCCAGCTTCACCTCCGGGTGCAGGCGCTTCATGGCCTGGGCCAGGACGTGGGAGCAGGTGTGCCAATAAGTTTTGCGGAATGCCGCGTTTTCAAACGTGTACTGATTCTCTTCGGACATTTCTGTTCCTCCTTATATTGGGGGTGAGACGGACGCGATCCTCGCACAGTCGGAGATTTTTGACAGCAAAAAATCTCACCCCTGAAAAATCAGGGGTGAGATACGAATTCGTATTCCACGGTTCCACCCTGCTTGCGCCTCTTTTGAGACGCCGCTCGTGTCCTCTGTAACGGGAGGTCCCGTCCCGTTCTACTCAGGTCTCCCCTTTCGGCGGGCAGCTCCAAGGCGGTACCGCTTCGGTTCCGGCAAGAGCCGCTTGCAGCAAGCGCGGCTCCTCTCTGGTGTCTTTCCCGAACAGTGTCCTTTTCCAAGCCTTTTGTGTGATTACCGTTAAGTGTAGCACCTTGACGCGAGGCTGTCAAGAGCCGCAGCTCTGTTAATTTTTTGTCACGGACAGAACCGTCAGCCGTTGGCCATCCACGCAAAATTTCACCTCTGCCCCGGCAAAGCCGAAGCCGTATACCCGCGACCGGTCATCCTGATAAGCCGGCCGCGGGTCCTCCGCCAAAACGCCCAGCAGCGCCGCCCGGCTCCCCTCCGGCAGGACCTCCAGAAACTCCGCCGGACAATCCACCGTCAGTCTCCGCTCCGGCGCAGCAGGGGCGAAACCGCCCTTTGCCTCAGGGTGCGCGTCCACATAGGGGAGGTACGGCTTGATATCCAGAATTGGCGTACCGTCCATCAGGTCGGCTCCCGCCACCCGAAGAACCATCCCCAGCTCCCGGTCTTCCTCCACTCCCAGCAGCTTTACGCAGGAAAGTCCGATGGGATTCGGCCGGAAGGGCGACCGGGTGGCGAACACGCCCATGCGGGCATTTCCCCCCAGCCGGGGAGGACGTACCGTAGGGGACCACGCGGACCGCACGGCGCCGGAAAATTGCCAGATCAGCCATAGATGGGAAAAGCCCTCAATCCCCCTTAGAGCGTCCGTGTTCCGGTACTCCGGCTCAAAAATCACGCGGCTCTCCAGCTCCTCAACCAAGCCGCTCTGCCGGGGGATTCCAAACTTTGTCTGAAAGTCGCTGTGAATATGGGCAATAAATTTCACAGAAAAGCCGTCGGCCATAGGACCACTTCCCCTTCATTCGTAAATTGTTTTCTCCCAATAGAGTATATCCGACCCACGCCGGTTTTTCAATGGTTTTACCGCCGGTCCCGCCAGCTCAGCAGCCGTCCTGTCTCAATGGCCGTCAATGCCCGGATACCGTCAAAGTCCACATAGGGACTATACACCGCCTCTAAGGCATCGCGGGCAGTCTTCGCGTCCCGCAGAGCGGCCACAGCCTCCTCCCGCAGGGCCGCGGCCATCCGCCGCAGGAACCGCTCCCTCCCCGGCTCCCCCGTGTGGGTCAGCGCGTCCAATCGGATGCGGCGGAATGGTTTTTTCCCGTATTCCATGCCGGGCCGGGAGGTGACGAAACCCAGTCCCAGCCCGGGGATCAGCAAATGCTCCAGCCGCTCCGGCTCCTCCGGGGACGGACAGGCGATCACATCCCAGCCCCGGTCCACGGCGTTCTTTCGCAGCCGTTCCAGCAGCGGCCCCGCCAACTCCCAGCGGTCCGCCAGTTCATAAATTTTAGGACACAGAGAGTCTGCGCAGTCGAACCGCCAGACCGTTCCCCGGCAGGTAATTCCACCGAGAAACCGATAGGCTGTGCGGCCCGGCTCGCCGCCTTTTCTCCGCAGTTCCCGGGCGATGATGCCGTCCAGTCTCCGATTCGCCCGCTGAAAATTGAAAGCATTCTGATTTGCTGCCACCGTCTCCAGTTCCACCTGCCGCGCCGCCTTCAGGCAGCGATACGCGCGGGAGTTGGCATCCCGCTGCTTTTCTGTCAGCCCGATGATCTCATCCCGCGAAGCTTTTGCCGCCATCAGATCGTAAAACCGGCTCAGGTCCACAATCCGGTCCACCGCCGCCGGATAGTTCGGCTCCAGCACATGGGGCGCCGTTCCGTCCACGGCGGCACAGGCCATGTCCGGCAGCGTCAGGCCATCCAGCGAGTCCGGGTCGCCGCTGCATCGCAGATACTCCACCCGCTCCCCCGCCTCCTCCATGGCCTCTCCCAGAGAGCTGAGAAACATGGACTTTCCAACGCCGGGTCCGCCCTTCAAAATCATCAGGTCATATGTATGCTCTCCGGCCAGCCGGTCGAAAAGGCTGTGAAATCCATCTCCGCTGTTGGCACCCAGAAAGAAATTAGTCACACTAGCCATGTCGTCTCCTCCAAATCTGTTTTCACCCACAGATTATGCGGAAACAGCCTGACCCGACACAAAATCAGCATATGTCATTTGGACGGAATGGAAAAGCAGATGCATGGGCATGAAAAAGCCGAAGACCAGTAACCCGGACTTCGGCTGAGGCAGACGAAAAAATCCTGCGGACCTTTTCGTCTGCCTGAACAATGCAACCATTCATTTTGCGTGCGGCACTCGGAAAACCCGTCTTACAAAAACAATCCAATCTCCGCCCTGCGGGTATAGCTCGCCTCCAGCATGGCCTTGTGAGACAGAAACGCCGGGTCGTCAAAATATTTCGCACCGGTGGGGCACTTGACCACACAGGCCTGGCACTTGATGCACACGCCCGGGACGCTGGAAACGTCCGCCGGGTCGATGGACCCCATGGGGCAGACGGCGGCACACAGCCCGCACTTCGTACACTTATCCAGATCGGTCAGCGGCTTTGCCTTCAGAAATTTAGCAGGCTGACCGTCAACGCCCAAGGGCGTATAATAGGGTGCGACGGGGTCACCGGGGACCTGAACAGGGGTACAAAGTTCCGTCAAAGTCTGCACCTTTTCAGCGACCTTCTCCGCAAAGCCCTCGGCCCGGACGATGTCCTCCGCGTCGGGCCGGCCAGGAGCCAGTTTGGACGCAAAGGCATGCTGCCCCACGAAGGCGGCGGCAGCCACGGTGTGAAACCCGTGGGACTCCAGTTCCATGCGCAGCTCCGCCAGAGAGTTGTCAAAGCTCCGGTTGCCAAACAGCACCACCGGCACCGCCAGCGCGCCATTCCCCGTCAGCTTCGTCTGGAAATAGGGCAGCATCTTGTTTGGAACGCGCCCCGCATAGGTGGGCGTGCCAATCACCAGCAGATCCGTTGCTGTAAAGGAACGTTCCTTCTCGCGTTCTGCGGGCGCTGAAATATTCACCGTTTCCAGCGGCTTTCCAAGCTTTCGAGCCAAGGTCTCAGCCACGGCCATTACCACCTTCTCGGTGGTGCCTGTGGCGCTGTAATAGACTGCCCAGATTTTTTCAATCCCCATATCCGCTTTCCCTCTATTTCTCTTTTTGTCTCGCTCTCAGAGCGAGAAGTCCTCTTCCTTCAGCCGCGCTGTCTCCAGGACCGCGGGCCGGGGTGGCACCCGCTTCAGCGGGTCGTACCGAAAGCTGCGGCAGCAGCTCTCCACAGGCACAATTCCCCGCTTCACACAGGCCACCTCCCGCTCGTTGATCTGCGCGCCCCTTTGACAGTAAGCGCACCGCGGGTCGATGCCTTTACGAAACAGCACGAAAGTCACCTTCCTTTACAGTCCTTACAGAGTGTACATTTTTACCTGTCCGTCCTCTACCGTGGCCTGAATCTGGGAAACGGGATGCTCGTAGCTGTCGATCATCTGCGCAGCCATGGGGTCCTCCAGCTCCTTTTGGATGGTGCGGCGCAGATTCCGGGCACCATAGGTCAGGGAATAGGACTTGTGGGTAAGATACGCCAGCAGTTCGTCGTCATAGGTCAGGGTCACGCCCTTTTCCTTCAAGGAAACAGACAGCTCCTTCAGCATGATGCGGGCAATGGACTGGAAGTTCTCCTCGCTGAGCCGATTGAAGCAAATTACCTCGTCCACGCGGTTAATGAACTCGGGACGAAGGAACTGCTCCAGGCCCTTCATTGCCTTTGCCTTGTCCTGCTGCCCGGCGGTGCGGTCAAAGCCGACCATCCCCTCCTTGGTGGCGCTGCCGGCGTTGGAGGTCATGACGATGACGGTGTTTTCAAAGTTGACCTTCCGGCCGTGGGAGTCCGTGATCTCACCGTCGTCCAGAATCTGCAAAAGAATATTCAGCACATCCGGGTGAGCCTTTTCAATCTCGTCGAACAGGATCACCGCGTAGGGCTTCCTGCGGATTTTCTCCGTCAGCTGCCCCGCTTCGTCATAGCCCACATAGCCGGGGGGAGACCCAACGATGCGGGAGACGGAGTGCTTTTCCATAAACTCGGACATATCCAGCCGGATCAGGGCGTCCGGCGTGTTGAACAGATCCGTCGCCAGCTGCTTGACCAGCTCCGTCTTTCCAACGCCGGTGGGACCGACGAAGATGAAGCTGACGGGCTTGTGCTTGGGGCTGATGCCCACCCGGTTGCGCCGCACCGCGGCGGTGACGGCCTCCACGGCCTCGTCCTGACCCACGATGTGGGCTTTCAGGCGAACGTCCAACTGGCTCAGACGCTGAAACTCCTGTTCCCGGATGCGGGATGCGGGAATTCTTGTCCACAGCTCGATGACATGCGCCAGATTCTCCATCGCAAGCTGGGGGTCGCCCTTTTCCACAAGGCCCCGCAGCTCGGTGTTCAGCTGAGCCCGCTTGCTCTTTAAAAACGCCATTCGCTCATAGTCCGGCTCCGCGCCGTCCTCTGCGGCCAGCTCCTCCAGCATGGCGTTTTCCTTTTCATAGTCGTCCAGCTCCCGCTGAATCTCCATACGGCGGGAGATATCCGGGTCCTTCAGATTCAGATCGGAGCACGCTTCGTCAATCAGGTCGATGGCCTTGTCCGGGAGGAACCGGTCGGTGATATACCGCTCGGAGAGCAGCACCGCCTGACGCAGGATGCCGTCGGAGAGCTTCACTCCGTGGAACGCCTCATACTTCGAAGCCAGACCCTTCAAGATCTGAATGGAGTCCTCGATAGACGGCTCGTTCACCGTCACCGGCTGAAAGCGCCGCTCCAGAGCGGTGTCCTTTTCAATGGACTTGCGGTACTCGGTAAAGGTGGTTGCGCCGATGACCTGAATCTCGCCCCGGGAGAGGGCGGGTTTCAGAATATTGGCGGCGTTCATGCTGCCCTCGGCATCTCCCGCACCCACGATGGTGTGAACCTCGTCGATCATGAGGATGATGTTACCCAGCCGCTTCACCTCGTCGATGAGGCCCTTCATCCGGGACTCGAACTGGCCCCGGAACTGGGTGCCCGCAACCAGAGCGGTCAGATCCAGCAGATAGACCTCCTTCTCCCGCAGCTTGAAGGGCACCTTTCCCTCGGAAATACGCTGGGCAAGCCCCTCGGCGATGGCAGTCTTGCCAACACCGGGCTCACCGATCAGGCAGGGATTATTCTTCTGGCGGCGGTTCAGGATCTGAATTACCCGCTCGATCTCCTGTCCCCGGCCGATCACCGGGTCCAGCTTGCCGGCCTTTGCCCGCTCCGTCAGGTTCAGGCAATAGCTCTCCAGATACTTACGTTTTTTATCGCCCTTGTGCTCCTTGTCCCGGTCCGCCCGGGCAGAACTGCCCTGGGACTGCTCGTCACTCCGGGAGGAAGAGTCGCCGTTGAACAGACGGTTCAGGAACGGAAAGGTAGCGGTCTTGCCCTCTTCCTCATCCGGGTCGGAATTATTGTCCTCCTTGGACAAATCCTCCACGTTCTCCACGCCGTCAAATGCCTGCAGCATTTCGTTGTTCAGCGTATCCAGATCGTCATCGGAAATTCCCATCCGCTTCATCATATCATCCACCTGAGGCAGGCCCAGTTCCTTGGCGCATTTCAGGCACAGGCCCTCGTTCACGGTGTTGTCACCATCCAGCCGGGAAATAAAAACCACGGCCACATTTTTTTTGCATCTTGAGCAAAGTTTCGGTTGCATCGTATACCTCCAGAATTACAGTGGGCGTTCGGAACGCCGTGCCGGACGCTCCGGCTGCGCGGGAAAGTGCGCGGAATCAATAGAAAAGCAAGTCCAACGGACTATGGCTTGTAAAAAAACTCAGCAAATGGGTCTGTGCCACGATTTCCGTGTTGAAAGAGATATGCAGACAGCGCAGCAGCCAAATCCCCAGAAATACCAGCAGCGCCCCTTGGATAAGTCCCACCAGTGCGCCGCCCAGTCCGTTCAGAAAATGGATGCCCGGCAACTTCATCGCAAGATCCAGCGCCTTCGCCACCAGATGGAGCAGCAGCATCAGCACCACAAAGGACAAGGTAAACAAAAGCATGTATACGAAGGATTCCATCACGCTGTCTACCACCGCCATGGCGAGGGAGATACCGGTTTCCTGAACCTTTTCCTGCGCCCTGTCCGCCAGAGATTTTGTCAGCGTGTCATCCCATCCCATCAGCTTCAGCAGTTCCCCCGCCTGCAGACGGGTCTGGGCACCGTCCTCCGAGGAATCTCCGGATGAAACCGCCGCGCCTCCGTATGTGGACGCCGTCTGATCCTCCGAGGTGTCCGAGCCGGCCTGTGGCTTCACCGGGGTCACGCTGTCTCCGTTCTCTGCGGGCGAGCTGTCCGCCTGGGAAGACGCGCCGCCGTTTAACGCGTCGTCCACCCTTTGTGCGACAGAGGTCTCAATGACCGGCCGGAGCAGCTTCGTGGCCATCGGGGTCAGCTCCCGCGCGGCAAACATAGCTCCTGTCAGAGCGAGAATCACCATCAGCAATCCCACCACCGACCGGAACAGGCCGCGCCACGCGCCGTAGACCAGAAACCCAAACAGCACAGCCGCGACAATACAGTCTATTATAACAGCTGTTTTCATGTTTGCCTACCTCCCCGGTCGTAAATAATTTGTGAACTCATCTGAAATATCGTCCAAAAGTGCACATTCATGGCAAAAATCTTACCGCGTGTTCCGCCGCCAACAACAGGGCGGACCCGTCGTTTCCCACCAGGGCCTCCCGGGCATAGTCCGTGCCGGTGAGGGAGGCGTACTGCTCCAGCTGGGGCGTGTAGATCACCAGCTTATCGGCATACAGCACCGCAATGTACCGTCCGGAGGCGGAGATGCTCAAAATCTCGTCGCTGACAGGCAGCGCGGCGATTTCCTGTCCGTCGGTGCCTACCGTTACCAGACGGCCCACGCTGCCGGACCGATAGCGGTTCAACAGCAGCACCGCGTAGTTCTCTCCATGAAGATCATACTCCCGCAGATAAGACCCGTTATAAGAATATGTAGCCGTCAGTTCCCGGGCAGACGAGCTGAAATACAGCCCATTGTCGCAAACCATCGCAAGACTTTGGCCCACCGTCCCCATGTCATAGCTCATACCGTCGCCCACGGCCCAGGACGCCACCGGATCGGTGGCCGTCAGGTCATAGAGCACCACGCCGGAGGCGAACGCCCCGCCGGACTGGCCCAGCGTTACCGCCGCGAGATACTTTCCGTCGTTGGTGACATAGGCATTGGAAACAAAGCGTTCCGACGAATTGAAGGTAAACAGCGGATTCCCCGCCGTATCATAGGCGGAAACGGACGCCTTGTAGTTCTGCTTCCGGGCGGTCACCGCCAGCTCGCCGTCGCTGTTCAGCGTGGCGGCGATATATGACTCCGTTTCGTCGGCGCTCTGCTGGTAGACAAGGCCCTTCTCGTCCAGAACGTACAGTTCCGTACCGCCCACATCGTAGGCCACGGCCCGGTCTCCCGCCACGCTCAGCGCCGGCGCCTCCATTTTCACAGAGGCAGACCAAACCGTTCCCCCGTTCCCGTCCACCAAAGACAGCGACGTATCCGAGAGGACCGCCAGCGTATTCCCCAGCTTTGCAAAGCGATTGGTGGAAGATGCGTCGTAGACGTACCCCGTGGTCCCGTCACCCTCGCTTCTGCCATAGGCAAAATAGCGCCGCAGAATATCCAGCCCCGTGCCGTCCCTCCAGGCGGCGGCCAAAACCACCCCCAGAACCGCCAGCAGCAACAGGAAAAAGATCAGGAAGCTCCGCAGACGATGGCGCTTCGGAGGGAGATTCTCCTCGTCGTTGTCATTCCAGATGTCATTCGTTCTATCAGCCATTGAGCCGTTCATCCTCATACCAAAGTCTTGTCAGGTACAGCCCTCCCGGCGGCGCAGTGGGTCCCGCGGCGCTGCGGTCCCGGCTCTCCAGAATTGCGGGGATATCCTCCGGGGCAAATTTGCCCTCCGCGGCATACAGCACCGTCCCGGTGATGGCACGCACCATATTATACAAAAAACCGTCGGCGCAGACCTTCAATTCCAAAAGGTCCCCGCTGCGGGACACATCGCAGTAGTAGATCGTACGGACAGTGGACTTCGTCTCCGTCCCCACGCTCCGCACCGCCGCGAAATCGTGGGTGCCCGCGAACATCCCTGCCGCGCGGTTCAGAAATTCCTCGTCCAGCTTCTTTGGGTAGAAGTACGCCCGATTCACATAGAACGGATTTTTAAAAACAGAATTGTAAATTCGGTAGGTATACTCCTTTTTGACGCAGGAACCAATGGCGTTGAAATCCGGGTCCACCTCCAGCGCCTCCTTCACGGCAATGTCCTCCGGCGTATGAGTGTTGACGGCAAAGGGCAGTCGGTCCGTGGGGATGCGGCTGTCCGTGCGGAAATTCGCAACATACCGCTCGGCGTGAACACCCGCGTCGGTACGGCCGCAGCCGGTGAGATGGATTGGGCCGTTACATACCTCCGTCAGGGCTTTTTCCAACGTTCCGCAGACGGAGACGGCGTTTTTCTGCACCTGCCACCCATGGTAGGAGGTGCCGTTGTACATCAGTTTCAGAGCAATGTTTCGCATGGTATTTCTCCTTCATCAGGCCGGAGCAAATCGGGCAGGCAAGCAACGCCGCACCGCCTCCCGGCGGGCGGAGTCTGCGTCATGAAATGAATCCGCTTTCACGCCACAGCAGGGGGCATAAGCCGCAGCATCACATCCCCACTATATTTCGTGATAGAGGCGGACTCCAGCTGAAATTCATAGGACAGTCCGTCGTTGCCGATGCAGGCAAAGGTGAGGGTCACCTCGTCCCCGTTTCGGCACACTAGGGCGTTGTCCCATTCCTGGGGACCGTACAGATACCTCCCCGCCTCGTCCTCCACGGCGCTCAGCTGTTTCATCAGCTTCCCGTTGCGGTAAAGCCGGAACGACGGGTTCCCAACGGCCATGGGTTTGCCCCCCTCCATCACAGAGAGGCGGCAGTCCGCGTTAATTCGCATCAGGCCCACTCCCGGTGCCGGAAGGGATTTGCGCACATAGGTCATGCCGCCCTCTTTCAGGTCAATCCGAAGAGAAGCGGTCATAAAGCGTGTGTTGGGATAGTCTTCCAGCCGCTCTTTCACAGAGGTGCCGTCCGCCTCCACCATAACCATCAGGGAGACACTTTGATCCCCTGCGCCCTGCTGCACCGAAAGCGGCAGTGTCAGCAGCGCGGTATAGACACCCGAATCGTTCCGAGTCAGCGTGAGGGAGGACGTCACCCCACCCTGCGTCACCAGCAGCGTCACCGCCGCGCCGGGCAGGTCATCCCACAGTTCCAAGGACACATCCGCCGATGCTGTCCCGCCCGCTCTATCGACGTCGGTGGGAGTCAGATCGAAGGACTTTGCCAAACGGGCGGAGCTCTCCACAGTATCCGCCGCGGACGTCCCCTGCTGCACCGAGGAGGCCGGTGCTGTCTGATCGGGAGTGCTCTGCTGCAAGGTCCGCAGTCTGCTTCCCTGCCAGATGACCACTCCCACCAGTACGGCGCACAGCGTCAACACGATGACCAGCACCCAAAACGGCAGCTTTCTGTCTTTCATACAGCAGACCTACCTTTCCCCGCCCCGGCTTTTTTCTTAAAATCCGAATCGTCCGAGTACAATAACGCCCGCCGTAATTGCCGTGCCACAGGCCAGTGCCCAATAATCTCTGGCTGCGTACTTCAGAGGATTCAGCTTCGTGCGCCCCTCGCCGCCGTGGTAGCAGCGGCACTCCATGGCGACTGCCAGCTCGTCCGCCCGGCGGAACGCGCTGATGAACAGCGGCACCAGAATGGGAATCAGCGCCTTCGCCTTATGAAACAGGTTCCCGCTTTCAAAGTCCGCACCCCGGGCCTTTTGAGCGGACATGATCTTATCCGTCTCCTCGATCAGCGTCGGGATAAACCGCAGTGCAATGGACATCATCATCGCCAGCTCGTGAACCGGCACACGGAGCTTTTTAAGCCCTCCCAGCAGTTGTTCCAGCCCGTCTGTAAGCCGGATGGGACTGGTGGTGTAGGTCAAAAGGAACGTGCCCATAATCAGCAGCATGATGCGCAGCACCATTCGCACCGCCATCTCGAGCCCCTGCCGGGAGATGTGAAGCACACCGAATTGAACAAGATAGTCGCCGGGGGTGAAAAACAAATTTAAAATACCGGTGAAAAGAATGATCAGCAGCACCGGCTTCAATCCCCGCACCAGCGCTCTGGCCCCCACTTTGGAGATGCGGGCGCAGGTGAGAAACACGGCGGCCATGATCCCGTAAGTCAGCACGGAGTCCGCACAGAACAGTCCCACGATATAGAGGACCACCAGCAGCAGCTTCGTTCTGGGGTCCAGTCGGTGGGCAATGGTATCGCCGGGAAAGTACTGGCCCAGCGTGATATCCTTCAGCATCCCGCAGCCCCCTTCCGAAGCGTCAGGAGCTGCCGTTCCAAATCCTCGACGGTGTAAACCGCGGGGTCCACATCAAGGCCCCGCTCCTTCAGAGCTATGGCGACGCGGGTGATCTGTGGCACGTCCAGTCCGGCGGAGAGCAGCTCGTCCGCGCGGCTGAAGACCTCCTTCGGCGTCCCCTGCATCAGCACATGGGCGGATTTCAGAACCAGGATGCGATCCACATTCCCGGCCACCTCCTCCATACTGTGGCTGACCATAATGACCGTGCCGTTTTTATTCCGATGATAGTCCCGGATGTTGGCCAACAGATTTTCCCGGCCTGCCGGGTCCAGTCCCGCCGTGGGCTCGTCCAGAATCAGCACCCTCGGCTCCATGGCCAGCACGCCCGCCAGAGCCACCCGCCGCTTTTGACCGCCGGAGAGCTCGAAGGGCGATTTTTCCAGCTGGTCATCCCGGATACCCACAAGGCGCGCAGCCTCCCGGACGCAACGGTCCAGCTCGTCTCCTGTCTTTCCCATGTTGGCGGGACCGAAGGCAATGTCCTTATAGACCGTCTCCTCGAAAAGCTGATATTCCGGATACTGAAACACCAGTCCCACTCGGAACCGCACGTTCCGAATTTTCTTTGGCTCTGCCCAGATATCCTTTCCCTCCAGCAGGATCTTCCCGGAGTTGGGCTTCAAAAGGCCGTTTAGATGCTGAATCAGGGTGGATTTTCCCGATCCGGTGTGACCGATAATCCCCAGAAATTCCCCGTCCGCCACGTCAAAGCTCATATCCTCCACGGCACTGCGCTCAAAGGGCGTGCCGATCCCGTAGGTATGTGTCAGGTGTACGACCTTTAAAATCGGTTCCAATGAATGATTCCTTCCTGTCTCGTTTATCGAAGTGCCGCTGCCACCGCGTCCGCGCACTCGTCCACGGTGAGGGCGTCCAGCGGCAGGTCCAGCCCGTCCCTGCGCAGGCGGTCCAGCAGATCCACGGTGTCCGGCACCGTCAGGCCAAGACTGCGCAGCTCCTCCACCTGAGCAAAAATTGCTCTGGGCGCGCCGTCCATGGCAATTTTTCCGTCGTCCATAACGATCACGCGGTCGGCGTTCTCCGCCTCGTTCATGTGGTGGGTGATGAGCACCACGGTGATGCCCTTTTCCCGATTCAGCCGGTGGGCGGTGGACAGAACCTCCCGCCGTCCTGTGGGATCCAGCATGGCCGTGGCCTCGTCCAGAACAATGCAATCCGGTTCCATGGCGATGACGCCCGCGATGGCGATACGCTGCTTCTGTCCGCCGGAGAGCAGATGCGGCGCGTGCTGCGCAAACTCCGCCATGCCCACCGCTCCCAGCGCAAGGTCCACCCGCTGGCGAATCTCCGCCGTGGGGACGCCCAGATTCTCCGGAGCAAAAGCCACGTCCTCCTCCACCACATTGGACACGATCTGGTTATCCGGGTTCTGAAACACCATCCCCACCCTGCGGCGGATGTCCAGCAGGCAGGACTCGTCGGCGGTGTTCATCCCCTCCACGCACACGCTGCCCGCGGAGGGCAGCAGGATCGCGTTAAAGGTCTTGGCCAGTGTGGATTTCCCGGACCCGTTATGGCCCAAAAGCACCACGAAGGACCCTTTTTCAATTTTCAGATCCACGCCTCGCAGGGCCACCGTGGCTTGCTCCCCCTCCTCCACCGCCGGATAGAGGTATCGGAGGTTTTCCGTTTGAAGAATCGTTGACATCACTCTTTACTTCCCGTCGCTTATTCGCTGAACCAACGTCCCGTCGCACCGCAGGGCAGATATAATCCGGTCCGCGTCACCGGCAGGCCCAGCTCGTCCCAAGCGCACTTACCGCCGAACTTTTCCTTCACCAAAATACCCAGCAGATACCCCAGCACCGACGGAGCAAGGCCGGTGGTATAGGAGTTGATGAGCACGAACAGCGGCTTATCGGACAGAACGCCCGCGCAGAGCTTCACAAACTCATACAGGTTTTCCTCCAGCTTCCAGACCTCGCCGCCGGGGCCCCGGCCATAGCTGGGGGGGTCCATGATAATGGCATCATAGGTATTCCCTCGCCGGATTTCCCGCTCCACAAATTTCCCGCAGTCATCCACGATCCAGCGGATAGGCGCGTCCGTAAGTCCCGAGAGTCTCGCATTCTCCTTCGCCCAGGCCACCATTCCCTTTGCCGCGTCCACATGGCACACGCTGGCCCCGGCCTTGGCGCAGGCGACCGTTGCCCCGCCCGTATAGGCAAACAGGTTCAAGACCCGGACAGGCCGTCCGGCGTTTTTGATCTTTTCCATGGCGAAGTCCCAGTTGACGGCCTGCTCTGGGAACAGGCCCGTGTGCTTGAAGTTCATGGGCTTCACCTGAAAAGTCAGCTCTCCGTAGCGCATCTTCCAGCTCTCGGGAAGCTGTCCCTTTTCCCAATGCCCGCCGCCGGTCTGAGAACGAAAATACCGCCCGTTGGCCCGCTTCCAGCCGGGATCGCCGTGATCCGTCTCCCAGATGGCCTGGGGGTCCGGGCGCACCAGGAGCTGCGTAGCCCAGCGCTCCAATTTTTCGCCGCCGCCGCAGTCCAGCAATTCATAATCCCGCCAGCTCTCCGCGATCCACATGATGGTTCCTCCGTTTTCTCGTGATAATAAATCAATCGTAACATTATACTTCAAAAGGCGCCGCCCCGTCAATCAAGGATTTCGGGACCGCTTGCCGCAATTTCGCCGTTTCCCGCTTGCTGAATACCGTTTTTTTGTCTCTCCGCGGAAGTATGCCACAAAAAACCACTTGACATTTTAAAAAGCCATGCTAGAATGACAGCAATATGAAAAGGCAGTGACGGAGAGGGCGGGGACGCGGACCTTACAGAGAGCCGGCGGTTGGTGTGAGCCGGCGGGAAAACGTCTCCAATGCCTATGGCTCCCGAGCCGAAAGAGCGAACCCGCATTGGGATAGGTCTTTTCGTGTCGCCGCGTTAAGGCAGAGGGCTTGTTGGAGCCTGTGAGGAGGCGTGTCTTCGCACACGCAATTTGAGTGGTACCGCGGAAGTTATGTGGCTTTCGTCTCAAAGGATGCTTTGAGGCGGAGGTCTTTTCTTTTGCCTCAGAGTGTCAAACGGAAAGGAGTTCAAAATCATGAGCAATCAGAAAATCGAAACCATCTGCGTTCAAGGTGGCTACACTCCCGGCAACGGCGAGCCCCGTCAGATCCCCATCGTGCAGTCCACCACCTTCAAGTACGACACCTCCGAGGATATGGGCAAGCTGTTCGACCTGGAGGCCAACGGTTATTTCTACACCCGGCTTCAAAACCCCACCAACGACTATGTGGCGGCAAAGATCGCCGCGCTGGAGGGCGGTACGGCGGCGATGCTCACCTCCTCCGGTCAGGCGGCCAATTTCTTCGCCCTGTTTAATATCGCCTCCTGCGGCGACCACATCGTGGCCTCCTCCAGCATTTACGGCGGCACCTTCAACCTGATCTCCGTCACCATGGCGAAGATGGGTGTGGAATGCACCTTCGTCACTCCGGACTGCACGGAGGAGGAGCTGAACGCCGCCTTCCGGCCCAATACCAAGTGCGTCTTCGGCGAGACCATCGCTAACCCCGCTCTCACGGTTCTGGACATCGAGAAATTTGCGCAGGCGGCCCACAGCCACGGCGTACCCCTGATCGTGGACAACACGTTCGCGACCCCCATCAATTGCCGCCCCTTTGAATGGGGCGCGGATATCGTCACCCATTCCACCACCAAATATATGGACGGCCACGGCGTCGCCGTAGGCGGGGCCATCGTGGACTCCGGCAAATTCGACTGGCTGGCTCACGCTGAGAGGTTTCCCGGCCTCTGCACGCCGGATGACAGCTACCACGGAATCACCTACGCGGAGAAGTTCGGCAAAGAGGGCGCATTTATCACGAAATGCACCGCTCAACTGATGCGGGACTTCGGCTCCATCCAGTCCCCCCAGCACGCATTCTACCTGAATCTTGGTCTGGAGAGCCTCCATGTCCGTATGGCCCGCCACTGCGAGAACGGTCAGGCCGTGGCGGAATTTCTGGCGGCGCACCCGAAGGTCGCTTCCGTCAGCTACTGCGGTCTAAGCGGCGACAAGTATCATGCTGTGGCGGAGAAGTATCTGCCCCACGGGTCCTGCGGCGTAGTTTCCTTCGAGTTGAAGGGCGGGCGCGTGGCCGCCGGAGAGTTCATGAAACATCTGAAGCTGGCCGCCATCGAGACACACGTGGCGGACGCCCGGACCTGCTGTCTCAATCCCGCCAGCTCCACCCACCGCCAGATGTCCGACGAGCAGTTGAAGGCCGCCGGAGTCCCCGCTGGTCTTGTCCGGCTGAGCTGCGGCCTTGAGAGCAAGGACGACCTGATCGGCGACATCTCTCAGGCGCTGGATCTGGTGAGGGACTGACGCAGTCGGGCGCTCATCCATTCAAAATTGTCCGCTTTCTAACGGATGATTCGTATGAGTGCCGATTCGCCGATTTCCCACACCACGGCGCTGTGAAAGGAGAAACCAGCTTTGCCTATCAAAATTCCAAATCAGCTGCCTGCTACAGGTACGCTGACTCGCGAAAACATTTTCGTTATGACCGAGACCCGCGCCATAACCCAGGATATCCGTCCTCTGCAAATTCTTCTGCTGAACCTGATGCCCACCAAGGCGGACACGGAAACTCAGCTGGCCAGGGTTCTGGGTAACACGCCGCTTCAAATCGAGCTGGAGCTGATTGCTCCAACCGGCCATGTGTCCAAAAACACTTCTCAGGAGCACATGCTGGCTTTTTACAAAACCTTTGAAGAGGTAAAGGACAGAACCTTTGACGGACTGGTTATTACCGGCGCCCCGGTGGAGAATCTGCCCTTTGAAGAGGTGGACTACTGGCCCGAGCTGTGCGAGATCATGGAGTGGAGCAAGACCCATGTTCACTCCACCCTCCACATCTGCTGGGGCGCACAGGCGGGACTTTACTATCATTACGGTATCCCGAAGCGAGCTCTTCCGGAAAAGCTGTTCGGCGTATTTCTCCACACGGTGGAAGATCCCAACTTCATTCTCTTCCGCGGCTTTGACGACCAATTCTGGGTTCCTCATTCCCGCCACACCACGGTGTACCGGGAGGATATTGAGGCTGTGCCGGAGCTCAAGATTCTGGCCGCTTCGCAGGAGGCGGGGGTCTACGCCGTGAAGACCGACGGAGGCCATCAGATCTTTTTGATGGGCCATGCGGAGTATGACTGGGACACCCTGAAGATGGAGTATGACCGGGATGTGGCCGCCGGAGCCGCCATCCGGCTGCCGAAGCACTACTTTCCAAACGATGACCCCGCCCAAACGCCGGTGGTCACCTGGCGCTCCTGCGGAAACCTGCTGTATTCCAACTGGCTGAACTACAACGTATACCAGACCGTTCCCTACGATATCCGGGACATCCGGCTGGGCAAGCGAACGGAAGAACCGTGAAACCGCCTGTCGGAAGCTCTTTTTGCAGACAAAAACCGTCCCGCCGCATATTCATGCGGCGGGACGGTTTCTTTATTTGACGACCACATTCTCCTCGCCCAGCGTCTCTCTGGCCTCCTGTAAAAGCGCCTGATGGAGCAGCAGCTGAGCACCGAACACCTTTCGGGTGTCCGCCATCACCAGCTTCACCGGCGTACTGCCGGGAAACATTTGAAACACCAGCTTCATGTGACGCAGCTCCGGGCTGTCCTTTCCGGGAAACTTCAAGTAGAGGACGCTGCCCTCCGTCAGCTTCTTTTCGCTCCCAGCCGGAACCGGGGCCGGCAGCGGCGCGCCGCCGCCCAGAGGAACCGCGGAATCGCACATGATCTGAGGGGCCTTTTCGTCCCGGACGGAGAGCTTTCCCTTCACCACCACCGCCTGATTTTCCTGCAGACATGCGCCGCAGGCATCCAGCGTCCGGGAAAAGCACAAAAGCTCGATGGCGGCGGTGTCGTCCTCCACCGTGACATAGGCCATCAGAGTGTTGTTTTTCGTGGTCTTCGTCTTGCTGGAGGTCACGACCCCGGCGATTGTCACCCGCTGACCGTCGGCAAATTGGGTAGGGCCGCCCTCCTGACCGAAATCGTCCAGAATGGAGGCGATAGCGGGTGCGTTCAGCCGCTTCACCTCGTTCCGATACTGGTCCATGGGGTGACCCGATAGGTAGATGCCGGTGATCTCCTTCTCCATATTCATCAGCTCCTGCTGGGAAAACTCCGGAATGTCAGGAAGGTCCGCCTCCCTGGGCGGCTCCGGCTCCGCCGTGTCACCCGCCGCCATGGAGAAGAAATCGATCTGCCCTTCCACGTTCTGGCGGCTGGCGCTGGCAACCGAGTCCATTACCGTCTCGAAAACCTTGATGAGTTGGGACCTCTTCGCTCCAAAGCCGTCAAACGCACCGGAGCGGATCAGATTTTCCACCGCCCGCTTGTTCATGTCGCCGCCGTTCATCCGCACGCAGAAGTCGTTGAGGGAGGAAAAAGGTCGATCTTCCCGCTCCCGCATCACGGCCTGGATAAACCCGCGCCCGATGTTCTTGACGGCAGCCAGTCCAAACCGGATACCGTCTTCCTCCACCGTGAAGCTATCGCAGGAGCGGTTGATATCCGGCGGCAGGAGCTTAATGCCCCAGTCGCGGCACTCCGTGATGTATCCCGCGATCTTAGCGGAGTTGTCCAGTACGCTGGTCAGCAGCGCGGCCATGTATTCCTTTGTAAAGTGCCGCTTAAAATAGGCAGTCTGATAGGCCACCACGGCGTAGGCAACCGAGTGCGCCTTGTTGAAGGCGTAGTTGGCAAAGTCGTAGATTTCCTGATAGATGGCCTCGGCCGTAGCCTCCGGGATGCCGTTTGCAATACATCCGGATATGCCGCGCTCCGTATCGCCTTGGATAAACGCGTCCTTTTCCCGCGCGATCTGAGAGGCCTTCTTTTTGGAGATGGCCCGGCGCACCATGTCCGCCTGGCCAAGAGAATACCCCGCCAGCCGGCGGAAGATCTCGATAACCTGCTCCTGATACAAAATGCACCCGTAGGTAATGGACAGAATTGGCTCCAGCGACGGGTGAAGGTAGGAGATCAGCTTCGGATTCTGGGCGCAGGCGATGAACTTAGGGATGGAGTCCATGGGGCCGGGGCGGTACAGCGCGATGATGGAGGATATATCCTCCATGTTGCGGGGCTTCAGCCCCACGCACACGCCGGTCATTCCGGTGGATTCCATTTGGAACACACCGATGGTCTTCCCCTGACCCAGCATCTCGTAGGTGGGCGCGTCGTCCTCCGGGATGTCCTCCAGCCGGAAGCCGGGGCGCTCTGCCTGGACCATTTTCACCGCGTCGTCCAGCACCGTCAGGTTCCGCAGGCCTAGGAAGTCCATTTTCAAAAGGCCCAGTTCCTCCAGCGTGGTCATAATATACTGGCAGACCACCGCGTCGTCGTTTTTCGCCAGAGGCACGTATTCGTACACCGGCTTTTTTGTAATGACGACGCCTGCGGCGTGGGTGGAGGCGTTGCGGGGCATCCCCTCAAGCTTGCGAGCCGTGTCAATCAGGGCCTTCACGTTTTCGTCGCCCTCGTAAAGATCGCTGAGGGGCTTTGAAAGCCGCAGCGCGTCGCTGAGGGTGATATGCTGGGTGTTGGGTACCTGCTTGGCGATGGCGTCCACCTCCGCGTAGGGTAGACCCATCACCCGGCCGACGTCCCGGATGACGCCTCGGGCCGCCATGGTACCGAAGGTCACGATCTGGGCCACGTGGTCGTCTCCGTACTTCCGGCGAACGTAGTCCACCACCTCGCCCCGGCGCACATCGCCGAAATCCATATCGATATCCGGCATACTGACTCGCTCGGGATTCAGGAACCGTTCAAAATAAAGGCCGAACCGCATCGGCTCAACGTCTGTGATATACAGGCAGTAGCTCACCATGCTTCCGGCGGCGCTTCCGCGCCCCGGGCCCACGGGAATCCCCGCGTTCTTGGCGTAGCGCACGAAGTCGGAGACGATGAGAAAATAGTCCGTAAAGCCCATCTTCTCGATCATTTCCAGCTCATAGGTGAGCTGTTTCCGATATTCCGGATGCGCATCCCCATACCGCTCCGCAAAACCCCGGTCGCACAGCTCTTTCAGATAGGTATAGGCGTCGTAGCCCTCCGGCAGCTTGAATTCCGGCAGCTGATATTTCCCGAAGACAAACTCCACGTTGCACCGCTCCGCGATTTTCCCGGTGTTGTCCACCGCGTCCTCGTAGCCCTCGAACAGGGCGCGCATCTCCTCCTCGGAACGGAGATAGAATTTTCGCGGCTCGTAGCGCATCCGGTTTTCGTCCGCCAAGAGCTTTCCCGTCTGGATGCACAGCAGCACGTCGTGGGCCTCCGCGTCCCCTTTGCGGAGATAGTGGGCGTCGTTGGTGCAGACCATGGGAAGGCCCGTCTCCTGATGGAGCTTCAAAATTCCCCGGTTCACCTTCTGCTGGTCGGGAATACCGTGGTCCTGAAGCTCCAGATAGAAGCGGTCCGGCCCGAAAATGTCCGCCATTTCCAGCGCCGCAGCTTTGGCGGTGTCATATTCCCCGTTCCGCAGCCGCCGGGGAATTTCCCCCGCCAGACAAGCGGACAGAGCAATCAGCCCCCGATGGTGTTCCCGCAAAAGCTCCATATCCACCCGGGGCTTGATGTAAAATCCCTCGGTCCACGCCATGGAAACCATATAGGAGAGATTCCGATACCCCTCCTCGTTTTCACACAGCAGCACCAGATGGCGGCTCTCCGCGTCGAACTCGTGCTGCTTGTGAAACCGGGTTCGTCCTCTGGGTGCAACATAGGCCTCGCAGCCGATGATGGGCTTGACGCCCGCGTCCTTGCAGGCGCGGTAAAAGTCTATCACACCGTACATGACCCCGTGGTCCGTGATGGCGCAGGCAGTCTGGCCCATCTCCTTCAGGACTCCCGGCAGTTCCTTGATGCGGCACGCGCCGTCCAACAGGCTGAACTCCGTATGAACGTGTAAATGGGCAAAGGCCATATGACACTCCTATTCTCTCTATCTGTTCTTCCGCCGAAGCCGCCGCATTCCGGTCAAAAAGACGCCGTCAGGCGCTATATGCCGCAATTATGCCTTCCGCTCCCCAAGCATCTCTTCAACGATCTCCACCGCCGTGACGATCATGATGGCGCAGTGGTTCGTCAATTTCATCTGTTTTGCGGAAAGGGGCGCGTCATCCGGCTGATACTTTTCCCGCAGCAGCTCGGCACAGCGCAGATGACCGAACCTCTCTGAAAACCGTTTTTGAAACTCTTTGGAAAGTCCCACGGCCCGCTGTTTTCCGGCCACAGGGTTCTCGATGGTGGCCGGAAAAATCCGGGACAGCGTCATCACGGCCCCGGTAATGGCGCCGCAAAGTTCTCCTGTCCCGGCGCCGCTTCCAAAGCCGCCGCCAATGGCCAAACTCTCCGCCTCGCTCAGTCCAGTCACGTCCGAAAAGGCCGCCAGCACCGACTGGCAGCAGTTGCAGCCCCGATTATGATAATTGTTTGCAAGCTCACAGCGATCCATTGTACAAATTCTTCTTTCTGTCATTTTCTTACCGGGCCTTGGAAACCCGTTTTTCCAGCTCCTGATAAAACTTTCCCAAATGAATTCCGTCCACCAGCGCATGATGGGCCAGCACCGTCACCGGCAGACTCGTCCGTCCGTTCTCCGTCACGCACCGGCCCCACGCCAGCCGCACATTGCTGTACGCCGGTCGGGGAATCGGCTGGGTCATGGACGTATAGTGGAGCCAGGGGACGCAGGAGACGAAGAAGTATTCCCCGCAGTCTCCGTCCTCATGGATCGTTCCGCCGTTCCGGGCCGCTTCCAAAGCTTTGCGTCCCTCCGCAAGAAAAGCTTCCCACGGGAGCACCCCGTCCAGCGTGCAATAGGCATAGGCCCCGTCGGGTTTTGCCACGGTGCAGGAGCAGCGGCAGCTGCCGTACTCCACCACCCGGTCTCCCTCGATCCGCCGCCGCAACTCTGGAACGGAGTTGGCCGCCGCCAAAACCTCATAGGTAAACGAGAGAAAAAACGGTGCGCCGCTGCTCCGGAGTTTCTCCGTCAGGGCGGTGACATCCACCTCGCAGGTCACGCCCACATAGGGGTCGGCCATCGACCGGAAGTAGTCAAACTGCTCGCGCCGGGGGTCTTGGGACATATCGACAATCTGTTTTCCCATATTTGCTTCCTCTGTTTGTCATTAAAAATGCACGTACGCAAATTCATCGGCGGCGCGGCCTTGCATGCGCACCGGTAAGCGGATGGTCGTCGGTATTGCCTGCTTTTTCATTTGGGCGCTTCGCCCTTCAACTCCCTCGCCAGATTTGTCAGCTTACGCAGACGGTGGTTCAGGCAGGATTTAGTGACAGGCGGGTCAAAACTGTCCGCCAGTTCTGCAAGGCTCAGCTCCGGTTTTTCAATCCGGACCGCTGCCGTCTCCTGAAGCTTGTCCGAGAGCTGTTCCATCAGCCCCGCGTCCATCAGCTGCCGGATCGCCTCCGTCTGTTCCAGCGCCGCGTCCACCGCCTTGTCCAGATTCGCGTTGTCGCAGTTGAGACGGCGGTTCACGCTGTTTCTAAGGTCCTTTTCCATTTTTGCGCTCATGACGCTCATGGCCGCTACCGGCGCGCCCACCAGGGTCAAGAAGTCCTCGATCTGGTCACTCTGCTTGAAGTAGGTGATATAGCTTCCGTTCCGGCTTAGCCCCTTTGGGGGAAAACCGTTGTCCCGCAAAAGGGCCTCCAGCTCCCGGCTCACCTGCAAATGGGACGTCGCCAGCTCCAGATGATACCGCTTCAGCGGGTCGGTAACGCTTCCTCCGGCAAAAAACACGCCCCGCAGAAACGAGGCCCGGCAGCACTCCTCCTCCAACAGTCCAAAGTTGATGTGCAGCACAAGGTTCTGCGCCGGAGCATAGCCCAGCGCGTCGATCATGCCGTCAAGCTTCCTCCGGTCGGTAATCTGGAACACCAGCTTCCCGGGCGTTTCCGGCTCCGGTCTGCGGTCAAAGCGGATGTGGAACGCCCGATAAAAGAGCCGGGGAAGCCTTTCGGCAAAGTTTGGGTTCTCCGTGACAATACGAACCTCGCCTGAGTTGAACGTGTTGCAGTAGAGCAGGATGCCGTAAGCCTCCGCACGGGCGCAGCAGTTCCTCTGCACATCCAGCCGGCACAGTTCGTTTTTTGCATCGTAGGAAAAGGACATCCCACTCACCTCTCATCGTTTTGAATCCTCCACGCGGTAAAAATCTTTGTCAAAGGTGAACTTATCCCCCGCGATACGGACACTGCGCTCCGCGTGAAGCAGGATCAACTCGCGGGCCAGATGACCGGGCTCGTGGCGGACAAATCCGTTTTCAACCGTGGCAATGGGCCGGTTGATGATCTCAACGCCCAGCTCTTTGCACCGCTCCCGATCACAACAGATCCGCTCCGCGCCCTCCTCCGCATACCGGGCGGCAACGCCCTTTGGAATGGGAGAGGAATTGGCCAGGCACAGGTCGAACAGCTTTGGCACAGAGTGCTTGAACAGCGCCGCGATATGGTCGGCGGCGGTATACCCCTCCGTCTCTCCCTCCTGAGTCATGACATTGCAGACGTAAACCTTCAGTCCGTCGCATTCCCGGATGGCGTCCACGATGCCCTCCACCAGCAGATTCGGGATGATGCTGGTATACAGACTCCCGGGTCCCAGCACCACCATGTCCGCGTCTTGTATCGCCTTCACCGCCGCACTCAGCGCCTTCGGGCGCTCCGGCAGCAGACGGATCTGTCGGATGCGGCAGTCCTGTTCCTTTTTGCAGTAGGAGATTTTGGACTCTCCCACCACCCGTACGCCGTTTTCAAACTCCGCCTCCAGCTGGACGTTGGCGTTGGTGACAGGCAGCACCCGGCCGGTGATTGCCAAAACCTCGCTCATTCGGCTCACCGCCGCGTCAAAAGAGGGGGAAATACCGTTCAGCGCCGCCAGAAACAGATTCCCGAAGCTCTGCCCCATAAGCGTTCCCTCGGAAAAGCGATAGTGCAGCAGCTCCGCCATCAGCGGCTCCGTGTTGGCCAAGGCCTCCAGACAGTTTCGGATGTCCCCCGGAGGGGGCATCTGAAGATCGTGGCGCAGCATTCCCGAACCGCCGCCGTCGTCCGCCACCGTTACGATGGCGGTCAAATTTTCCGTATACTGCTTCAGCCCCCGCAGCATAGTGGAAAGGCCGTGTCCCCCGCCGATGGCGGCGATCCGCGGCCCATGCACTCTGGGAAGGCGATAGGACGCCCGCTGATTTTCCATAGATTCCCCTTTCCATGCAATTGGGCTCTTCAGCCTGTGGGCATGTCCCGGTGATACTCCGTCACCGGGTAGCCCATTCCTTGGACAAATCCGGTCAGCGCATGAGCGACGGCCACGGAGCGGTGCTGTCCGCCGGTACAACCCACCGCAATGGTCAGACTGGTCTTTCCCTCCTCGGCATACAGCGGCAGTGTCAGTGTCAGCAGGTCCTCCAGCTTGGAGAGAAAGTCCCTGGTCTGCTGAAAGGAAAACACATAGTCGGACACAGCCTTGTCAAGGCCCGTTTTAAGCCGAAGCGCCTCCATATAGAACGGATTCGGCATGAACCGTACATCCAGTACCAGATCGGCCTCCAGCGGCAGTCCGTACTTGAACCCGAAAGACGTCACCGCCACGGTCATCCCGGTCTTTTCATCCTTGCCACTGAAAATGCGCAGCAGCTCCGCGCGCAACTGGGCGGTGGCAAGGTTGCTGGTGTCGATCACATAATCCGCCCGTTCCTTGACCGGGCGCATGACCTCGATTTCCCGTCGAACGGCCTCTTCCAGCGTGTCCGTCCCGCTGCTGAGAGGGTGGCGGCGGCGGGTCTCCTTGTACCGCTTGATCACGGTCTCCGGAGACGCCTGCAAAAACAGCATCCGGCATACACCGCCCATGCCCCGCAGCTTATCCAGCACGTCAAACAGCTCCGTGAAGGAATCCGACGTCCGTACATCGTACACCAGCGCCACCCGGTCGTACCGTCCGTTGCCCCCCGCGCAGAACTCCGCGAATTTAAGAATCATCGCCGCGGGCATATTGTCCACAATATAAAAACCCATGTCTTCCAAAAAAGAGGCGGCTTTGCTCTTTCCGGCTCCGGACAAGCCGGAAATAATCAGAATCTCCATGAAATCACCCGTTTCTCTCTCCTTCGCGCGGCTTTTACCGCACGATTTTGACCTCCGGCTCCAGCCGAACACCGGTGGCCGCAAGCACTCTCTCCTGTACCTGTGCGATCAGTCCCACCACGTCGGCAAAGGTGGCCCCACCGCGATTGATGATAAACCCCGCGTGCTTCTCGCTGACCTGTGCGCCGCCCACCGTCAGCCCCTTCAACCCGCACTGGTCAATAAGCGTTCCCGCGAAATGGCCCGCCGGCCGCTTGAAGGTACTGCCCGCGCTGGGCCATTCCAGAGGCTGGCTGGCCTTTCTCTTTGCCATCAGTGCCTCCATATTCGCCCGGATCTCCGCCGGGTCGCCGGGCGTCAGGCGGAACACCGCAGATAAAACCACCCGGTCCGGGTGGTCGGTCAAAATACTGCGGCGGTATCCGAACTCCATTTCTTCCTTGGAAAGCGTCTTTACACCGCTCGCCACATCCAGAAGCGCCACGGTCTGCACAACCTGTCCCATCTCCCCGCCGTAGGCTCCGGCGTTCATGCACATAGCGCCGCCCACCGTACCGGGGATGCCGTGGGCAAATTCCAAGCCCCCAAGCCCCTGCTTGCGGGCAAAATCCGCCAGCCGCGCCAGAGGAACTCCGGCCTCCGCCATCACAAGAGTCTCCGACCCGCCTGTTTCCAGCCGGTTCAAGCCTGCGGAGGTGTCGATCACCAACCGGTCAAGTCCTTCGTCAGGCACCAGCAGATTCGTGCCGTTGCCGATCACCAGCGGCCGCGCGCCGCATTTGTCGGCGAAGTCCGCCAGCAAAACCATCTGTGCCCCGCTGTTTGGAAACGCCATTCTCCGTGCCGGGCCGCCGATGCGGAAGGAGCTGTGGCGGCTCATTGCCTCGTCGGTCTTTATCTTAAGGTCCGGCAGATAGTCCGCCGCCCATTTGTCCAGTTCTTCAGCCCAATCCATACAGGTCCTCCCAAAAGTCAAATTGCCCGCTTCAGCAGCGCCGCACCGATGATGCCCGCGTCGTTGCCAAGCTCCGCCTTGACCACCGTGGCTTTCCCTCCGCAATGGGCGGCGTAGCTCTCCTGATTTACAATCTCCCGCAGAGGCGTCAGCAGCAGTTCGTCCTCCGCCTCGCTGACACCGCCGCCGATGGCAAGCACCTCCGGCTGCAAAATGTTCAGCAGGTTCACAATGCCCGCCGCCAGATATTCCACATACGTCCTGCACAGCGCCCGCGCCGTCTCATCTCCCCGCATGGCCGCGGCGAAAGACGTCCGGCCCGAAACAGCCGTTCCGCCTTTGGATTCTTCCCAGAGCAGGCTCTCCCGATCCCGTTCCATGGCCTCCTTTGTCATGCGGATCAACCCGGTGGCCGAGGCATATGCCTCCCAGCAGCCGCGCCGCCCACAGTTGCAGAGTACGCCGCCCTTTTCCACCACCATGTGTCCCACCTCACCGGCCACGCCGCTGGCGGCATAGAGTTTTCCGCCCAGAATAAATCCACCGCCGATTCCGGTACCCAGAGTCACCACGGCAAAGTTCTTCGTCCCCCGTCCCGCACCGCCGAAATACTCGCCCACGGCGGCGCAGTTGGCGTCGTTTTCAAGCAGTACCGGAACGTCCAGATATTGGCTGAATAGTCTGCCGATGGGGACATTTTGCAGTGGAATGTTGCAGGTATAAAGAATATCCCCCTCCGCTACCGCGCCGGGGATACCCATACCCACGTATTTCAGCTCCCCGGGAACCACGCCGCCGTCCCGCGCGACCTGCGCCGTCAGCTCCGCCAGCTTACGGACAAAGTACTCTTCTCCCTGAAACATGCCTAGGGGAATTTTTCGCGTTGCCAGCAGGCGGCCCGCCTCGTCCACGAGGCCTGCTTTCAGATTCGTGCCGCCCACGTCGATCCCTACGTACATCGTCTCCGCCCCTCTTTCAGTCCTTTTTGCCGATGCCCAGATCCGCCCGTTCATCCACTCGCCGGGCCAGCTCCTCCGCCGCGTTGAAGCCGAAACGCCGGTGGCGGTTGTTCATGGCCGCCACCTCCACGATGCTGGCCAGGTTCCGCCCGGGCCGGACCGGAATGGTGACGCAGGGTACCTGTAAATCCAAAATCTCCGTATAGTGGTCCTCAATGCCCAGCCGGTCGTAGAACTTGTTGTTGTCCCACTGCTCCAGCTGCACCACCAGGTCGATCTGTGACTCTACTTTGATGGCCCGCATTCCAAACAGCTGCCGCACGTCGATCACACCAATGCCCCGCAGCTCAATATAATGCCGGATCATCTCCGGCGACGTGCCAAGCAGCTGATTGGATACCCTCCGGATATCCACGGAATCGTCCGCAACCAGCCGGTGGCCCCGCATGATCAGCTCGATGGCGGTCTCGCTCTTGCCGATGCCTGAGTCTCCGGTGAGCATCACTCCCTCGCCGTACACATCCATCAGCACGCCGTGCCGCCCAATACAGGGCGCCAGCTTGCGATTCAAAAATTCAATTGTGTGGGCAGTGAAGTCCACGGTGGTCTCTGTGGTGCGCAGCAGGGTCCGTTCATGCTCCTGAGCGCTTTGCAGACACTCCGGGAAGCAGTCCAGATCCCGGGCGATCACCAGCGCCGGAATATCATAGAGGAACAGGTCGTCAAACGCCTTTTTCCGCTCCTGGGAGGTCAGCCCCTTCAGGTACATGACCTCCGCCTTGCCGATCACCTGTAGCCGGCGGGGATCGAAATAATCGTAAAAGCCCAGAAATTGGAGGCCGGGCCGGTTCACATCTGTGATGGAGAGGACCGCCTCCTCGTAATCATTTCCGCGATTGAGGATCTGCAGGTCGAATGAAGCCGCAAAATCCTTCATTTTCAGTCCGTTATTCGACATAAGCGCCCGTCTCCTTTTTCACGGCGGCACAGCTGCCACCGCTCCCACTTTTCGTTCTGTAGGCGCACAAGTCAAAGCTCTTTCCCGCGGTCCGCGCGTCAGATACCGCCGCACGGGCCATCCAACAGATACGCCCGAATTTAATACGTTTTATTATAACGTATAAGCGAATTTTTCGCAACTGTTTCGCCCTTGCGTCCTACTTTTATATTTTTTCAAATTTTTTAAATTTCCCCCTTGCTTTTTTTGTTTTTTTCTGTTACTATATCAGCTGTGCCTGTGAAAAGCGGGCGCAAGTCCGCAACAGCAAGGAGGTGCAACGGATGGCTAAGTGCGAGTTTTGCGATAAGGGTATCACCTTCGGTATCAAGGTGTCCCACTCCCACAGACGTGCCAATCGTCCCTGGAAGCCCAATGTGAAGCGTGTCAAGGCAATCGTCAATGGTACGCCGCGCCATGTATATGTTTGTACCCGGTGTCTGCGTTCCGGTAAAGTCACCAGAGCGGTCTGATAAGACGAATCAACTCCCGAACCAAAAGGTTCGGGAGTTTTTTTGTCCTGCGGAATATGCACAGCGCTGCCCCCTTCCGGGAAGCGGCGCTGCGCGCGCAAAGCGCTTTTCTGAAATAGCCGGTCACATCCAGTCGTAACCCAGTTCGTCCTTTTTGGACCGGGTCATCAGTTCCGTCACCACGTCCCGAACCTGTCTGCCCTGATAGAGCACCTGATAGGCGCAGGTGCAGATCGGCATTTCCACTCCGGCTCTTTGTCCCAGCTGATAGACGCTCTCGGCGGCATAGTAACCCTCCACCACCGCGCCCACCTCGTCCATGGCCTCCCGGGCCGTCTTGCCCTGACCGATCAAAATGCCCGCCCGGCGGTTCCGGGAGTGCATGGAGGTGCAGGTGACGATCAAATCGCCCATTCCGGCAAGTCCGGCAAAGGTCTGGCGCTGTCCGCCCAGCGTCTCGCCCAGGCGGGCGATCTCTCCCATGGCGCGGGTCATCAGCAGGGCCTTTGTATTGTCCTGAAAACCCATGCCGTCGCAGATGCCGCAGCTGAGGGCCACTACGTTTTTCAGCGCGCCGCCCAGTTCCACGCCCACGATATCCGGACTGGTATAGACCCGGAAATTGCGGTTCATAAATGCGTCCTGCACCAGCTTCACAGCCTCGCCGCTCTCCCCCGCCGCCACACAGCCGGTGGGCAGGCGAACGCTCACTTCTTCCGCATGGGAGGGACCGGACAGCGCCGTCACGGGGAAACGCCCTCCCGTTTCCTCCCCCACCAGCTGGCTCATACGCAGATTCGTATCCCGTTCAATGCCCTTGGAAACGCTGACCAGCACCGCTCCCTCCTTTAAAAACGGCGCGGCCAGCCGGATATTGCTCCGAACGGCATAGGACGGGGAGGCGGAAACCACAATCTCCGCGCCCTGCACGCATTTCGGGTCACCGCTGAACTTCAATGACGCGGGCAGCTCCACATTCGGCAGGAGGGGATTTACCCAGGTCTGCGCCATCAGCGCCGCCTTCTCTTGGCTGTGAGACCAGAGGGTCACGTCGTGCCCGTTGTCGCAAAGGACCATGGCCAGAGCCGTTCCCCAGCCGCCGCTGCCTAAAACTACCGTCTTCATATCCAAATCCCGCTTTCTCTGGAAATTTTCCGGGCGAGCCGTTCCACCGGGGCGGCGCCGCCTTTAAGTACCCGTTACTTTTTGTGGTGGAAGCTGAACTTGCTCTCCTCACCCTTCAAAAGCCGTCGGATGTTGGCCCGGTGGCCCCATACCAGCAGAGCGCCATAGCAGCCGGATAAAAACGCCAGCACCAGACTGTGCATTACAAAATAGGTAGCAAATGGGAACATCGTTCCGGCATAGATAGAACCAAGTGAAACATAACGCGTGAAAATTACCAGCAGCAGGAAGCCGCCCCAGACGATCAGCGCCACACGCCAGTCCAGCATAATTGCCACGATGCCGCCGGATAGAACGCCTTTTCCACCCTTGAAGTGGAACATGCAGGGGAACATATGCCCAATCATACAAAACAGTCCGGCAAACAGTTTTCCAGAGGTGGCGGCACCCATAAAATGTCCGAAAACCGCCATGCCGATCAGCACGGCGAATATCGCCTTGAGCACGTCCGTGAGGATCACCACAAAGGTCAGAGGCCCGCCAAAGGTTCGGTAAAAATTCGTCAGGCCCGCATTGCCGCTGCCGTGGGTGCGGATATCGTCCTTCAAAATATATTTGGAGACGATCACCGCCCCATTGAAGCAGCCTAAGAAATAGGAAATTCCCGCAACCAGCATACAAATGCCAAGAAACGCACCCATTGCCCTCACTCCTCCTTGTCGCCCTTTTGCCGGATAGAGAGGATGATAGGCGTCCCCGTCAATCCGAAGACGGCGCGGATCTGATTTTCGAGATATCGCTGATAGGAGAAGTGGAACAGCCCCGCGTCGTTGCAGAACACAACGAAATGAGGCGGGCGGATACCCACCTGCGTCATATAATAGATCTTCAGCCGGCGACCCTTGTCGGAGGGGGGCTGGACGCGGGTCTGCGCGTCGGAGAGGACGTTGTTCAGCATACCCGTGGTGATGCGAAGAGACGCCTGATTGCTCACGGCCACGATCATCTCAAAGAGCTTTTCGACGCGCTGCCCCGTCAGGGCGGAGATGAACAGAACCGGGGCGTAGGTCATGAATCCAAGGTCCCGCCGAATATCGGCGGTGAGCCGGTCCATGGTCTTGTCGTCCTTGTCCACCAAATCCCACTTGTTCACCACGATGACGGACGCTTTCCCCGCCTCGTGGGCAAGGCCGGCCACCTTGGTGTCCTGCTCGGTCACGCCGTCCCGCCCGTCGATCAGGATGAGGCACACGTCGCTGCGTTCAATGGCCATGGTGGCCCGGAGAACGCTGTATTTTTCAATATCCTCTTCCACCTTGGACTTCTTGCGCATTCCCGCAGTGTCGATGAACAGGAATTTTCCCTGCTTGTTCTCAAAGGGAGAGTCGATGGCGTCTCGGGTGGTGCCTGCCACATCGCTGACGATGCTCCGCTCCTCCCCTAAAATTCGGTTCAAGAGAGAGGACTTGCCCACGTTGGGCTTTCCGATCAGCGCCACCTTGATGGTGTCTTGGCCTTCTTCCGTTTCCTCCTCCGGCGGGAAAAACTTCACGCAGGCGTCCAACAGATCGCCGGTGCCGTGCCCATGGACGGCGGAAACGGCGATCGGGTCACCCAGACCCAGATTGTAAAACTCATAAAAATCCGGATTCATCGCACCGGTGGAATCCATTTTGTTCACCGCCAAAACGATGGGCTTGCCGCTTCTCAGCAGCATATTGGCCACCTCGTGGTCGGAGGCGGTAAGGCCGGTCTTCACATCGGTCAGAAAGATAATAACCGTGGCGTGGTCAATGGCCAGCTGCGCCTGCTGACGCATGAAGGTCAGGATCTGATCGTCCGTCCGGGGCTCGATGCCGCCGGTGTCGATCAGGGTAAACGCGCGGCCGCTCCAGTCCGTCTCCCCGTAAATTCGGTCACGGGTGACGCCCGGCGTATCCTCCACGATGGAGAGCCGCCGGCCAATCAGCTTATTGAACAGCATGGACTTGCCCACATTGGGCCGGCCTACAATGGCAACAATGGGTTTCATGGTTTCCTCCCGTTTCTCTATATTCAAGGCTCCCGCCGGGACGCCTGTCCGCTTCTGCCTCTCATTATACCCGGAAGACGCGGAATTGCAACCGCACAGCCGGGAAATTTATCGGATACAAAACAAGGAGGAAAGAGCGGACTCTTTCCTCCTCATTATGATGCAAAAAACTTATTTTGCAGCGTTAGCGGCCACGGCCTTGACAACTCTGATCGTCCGACCGTTGTAAGTACCGCACTCCTTGCACATTCTGTGAGGCAGGTGCAGCGCACCGCATTTGGGGCAAGCCACGAGACCGGGAGTCGCCAGCTTCCAGGTGGAGCTGCGGCGCTTGTCACGTCTTGCCTTGGATACTTTTGCCTTTGGTACTGCCATGATGACACCTCCTTCAGATCAGCGGCGGGCTTTTCGCCTCTCCGCTCTGGTTCCGTTTTATGAATTGTTCTCCAAAAGCTTTGCAAGGGCCGCAAGGCGCGGGTCCGCGTCCTTCTTGCAGCCGCAGGGCCCGAGGTTCAGATCGGCGCCGCAGCGGGGGCAGAGTCCTTTGCAATCTTCCGAACACAAAAATTTGGCGTCCATATCAAGGATGAACGCAGTGCGGGCCAGATCGCCCACATCCAATTCGCCGTCCTCCAGCAAAATGATCTCGTCGTTTTCCTCGCTCTCCAACTCCTCCGCAAGCAAGCAGTGGAATTCCACTTCCTTGGGAATGCGGATCGGCTTTGCGCAACGGTCACACACGGCATCCAGCGTTGTGGATGCCGCCATGGAAAGCTCCAGCAATCCGGCGGTGTTCCGCACAGAACCCCGGACCGAAATCGGCTCCTGGGCAGGATACTGGCCGTTCAGTTCCGTGTCGGACAAATCCAGCGTAAACTGAAAATCCAGCGACTTGCCGGGGAAATTCAAAATAGGTTTTACGTCGAAACGCATAGTACACCTCGCAATGACACGAGTAGTATTATAAGTGATATTTCCCGGCTTGTCAAACACTTTTTCTGAATTCCTTGCATTTTTTCAAAAATCGGATACAATGTTCCTATATCTATCTTTCTGGAGGGTTCTATGCGGGAATTCACCATCAACAAAAACGACGCCGGACAGCGGCTGGACCGGTTTGTGGCAAAAGCCACGCCGCTGCTGCCCCCCGCCCTGGTGCAGAAATACATCCGGCTGAAGCGGGTGAAGGTCAACGGCAAGGGCTCCAAGCGGGAGGCCCGGCTGGAGCCCGGTGACGCTGTGCAGATGTATATCAACGACGAGTTTTTTCAGGAGCCGGACGAGAAGGAGGACAAATTTCTCTCCGCGTTTCACGCCCAGCTGGACATTGTATATGAGGATGAAAACCTGCTGCTGGTCAACAAGCGTCCCGGATTAGTGGTCCACGCCGACGAGACGGAGAAGGTGAACACCCTGGTCCACCACATCCAGGCCTATCTGTATCAGAAAAAGGAATGGGACCCGGCGGCGGAGAACTCCTTTGTCCCCGCGCTTTGCAACCGCATTGACCGCAACACCGGCGGCATCGTCATTGCTGCAAAAAATGCGGAGACTCTGCGTATTGTCAACGATAAGATCCGCACCCACGAGCTGCGGAAGGCCTATCTGTGCGTGGCGGTGGGCAGGCCAAATCCCCCCGCCGGAAAAATTGAGGGCTTTCTCCTAAAAGATGAAAAGGAAAAGCAGGTCTCCTTCTACCGCCGCCCCGTCCCCGGTGGGCGCAGCGCCGTCACCTATTATCAAACGCTTCAAACCAGGAAAGAGCTGTCTTTGGTGGAGTGTGAGCTTCTGACGGGTCGGACCCATCAGATTCGCGTTTCCATGGCCGAGATCGGCTGCCCCCTGCTGGGGGACGGCAAATACGGCCGGGGCGAGGTAAATCGGAGCTATCACGAGCAGAAGCAGTGCCTGTGGTCGTACCGATTGGCTTTTGATTTCAAGTCCGACGCCGGGCTTTTGGAATATTTGCGGGGCAAAGTCTTCCAAGTGGAAAATATTCCATTCAAAATTCGCTATTTTTCTTGACTTTTCAATGGGTTTTCGATATAGTCTTTAGTTGCCGAATTTCAACGAGAAAGGTTCCCCCTCAACAGAGAAAAGAGGCGCTTCTATTATTGTATAAATTATAGAAACGGGGGAGGATACATGTCCAAAGAGTTGATTCGTCTGCGGGATCTCTGCATGGCGTTTGACGACGAGCTGGTTCTCGATCATTTAAATCTTTACATCAATGACAAAGAATTCCTCACACTGCTTGGACCCAGCGGCTGTGGCAAGACCACGACGCTTCGGATCATCGGGGGTTTCACGACGCCAATGTCGGGAGACATCCTGTTCGACGGTGTGAGGATTAATGACGTTCCGCCCTATCAGCGGCAGATCAACACCGTTTTTCAGAAGTATGCGCTGTTTCCCAACATGAATGTCTTTGAAAACGTGGCCTTCGGCCTGCGGATGAAGCGCATTCCCGACCCCGGCGACCCCAGCGGAAAGCGGATGGTGAAGCTGTCGGAAGCTGAGATTGAAAAGCAGGTCTTTGAGATGCTGGAAACCGTCAGCCTCAGGGGCTTTGAGCTTCGCAAGCCGGACGCCCTCTCCGGCGGTCAGCAGCAGCGGGTGGCCATTGCCCGGGCGCTGGTGAACCGTCCCAAGGTGTTGCTGCTGGACGAGCCATTGGGCGCGCTGGATCTGAAGCTCCGAAAGGATATGCAGATCGAACTGAAAAAGATTCAGCAGCAGGTGGGCATCACCTTCGTATATGTCACCCACGATCAGGAGGAGGCCCTTACCATGTCCGACACCATCGTGGTGATGGACAAGGGCTCCATCCAGCAGATCGGTACGCCGGAGGATATCTATAACGAGCCTAAAAATGCTTTCGTGGCGGATTTCATCGGAGAGTCCAACATCATCGACGGACTCATGGTTCAGGATAGTCTTGTGAAACTATACGGCAAGACCTTTCCCTGCGTGGACGCTGGCTTCGCACCCAACGAGCCGGTGGACGTGGTGGTCCGCCCCGAGGACATCGACATTGTCCCCGTGGAGCAGGGCCAACTGGTGGGCACCGTCACCAACGTGACCTTCAAAGGAATGCAGTATGACATCATCGTGGATTTCCGGGGCTTCAAGTGGCTCATCCAGACCACGGACCACTCCCCTGTCGGTGCAAAAATTGGGGTGAAAATTGACCCTGACGGCTTCCACATCATGAAAAAGAGTGAGTATTCCGGAAAATTCGGAGACTACAGCTCTTACAGCGAGGAATACGACGAGCTCTCCGACGCGGAGGCACTGGGCGAGGAGGAAGACTCCCCGGAGGACAGCGGTAATGAAGAATAAGGGCCTCGCCGTTCCGTACGTCGTCTGGATGGCGATTTTCGTGGTGGCACCGCTGATCCTGGTAGTGATCTACGCCTTCCACGACGGCAGCCGTTTCACGCTGGACAATTTCCGCGTCATGGGGACCTACGCCGCCGTGTTTGGCCGGTCCTTTCTGTTGGCTGCCATCGCAACGCTGGTGTGTATTCTGATCGGTTACCCCGTTGCCTGGTTTTTGGCCCGGGAGGGTCCCGGTTTGCGGCGCATCGCAACCATCCTGATTATGCTGCCCATGTGGATGAATTTTTTGCTGCGGACCTACTCCTGGATGTCCATTCTGGAAAACACCGGACTTTTGAATACCCTATTTCAAAAAATTGGCCTGATTTCTCTGGTCAACCATGTTTTCGGGACAAATTTTACCTACTTTCCCATGATCAACACGCAGGGAGCCATTGTGCTGGGCATGGTATACAACTATCTGCCCTTTATGATCCTGCCCATCTTCACGGTCATTGAAAAGATCGATCCCTTGCTGATTGAGGCGGCTCAGGATCTGGGGGCCAACAGCGCCGTGGTCTTCCGCAAGCTGATCTTCCCCCTGTCCGTCCCCGGCATTCTCTCCGGCATCACGATGGTATTCGTCCCCTCCGTGGCCACCTTCGCCATCTCCCGGTTGCTCGGCGGCGGTATGGTAACACTGCTGGGAGACCTGATCGAGACCCAGTTTCTGGGCGGGGCGTATAACCCCTATCTCGGCTCCGCCATCTCTTTGGTGATGATGGTCATTGTGTTGGTGTGCATGGCCGTGATGAACCGCTTCGGCGAGGGTGAGGAGGAGGCGATGCTGCTGTGAAAAAGAACAATTTCGCCAACCGGGTATTTCTGGTGCTGATCTTCCTGTTCCTCTACGCGCCCATTTTCGTCCTGATCATCTTTTCCTTCAACGCGACGAAAAGCCGGACCGTCTGGGGCGGTTTTTCCCTGCAGTGGTATGGGCGTCTGTTTCAGGACAGCGCCATCTTGAGCGCCCTGCAAACCACGCTGCTGGTCAGTGTTTTGGCATCCCTGATCGCCATGCTTGCAGGCACCGCCGCCGCCATCGGCTTTGCCGCTCTGAAGCGGCGCAGCCGCCATGCGCTGATGTCCGTCAACAATATCCCCCTGACCAACGCGGATATCGTCACCGGCGTCTCGTTGTCGCTGCTGTTCATGCTGGCCATCAACGCTTTCAACAGCACGCTTGGCAGGGCGCTGGATATCACGCTGGTCAAGGGCTTCGGCACCATGCTCATCGCCCACATCACCTTCGATATTCCCTATGTGATTCTCTCCGTCATGCCCCGCCTGCGGCAGCTGGACCCCCATATCTATGAGGCGGCGCAGGACTTGGGAGCCCGCAGCTTCTATGCTTTTCGCAAGGTCATCCTCCCCGATCTGATGCCCGGCATCGTCAACGGTGTGATCATCGCATTCACCATGTCGGTGGACGATTTCGTGATCTCCTATTTTACCGCGGGCAACAAGGTCTCCACTCTGGCGATGGAGGTCTATTCCATGGCCAGGCGGCGCATCAGTCCGGAGATCAACGCCATTTCAACGCTCCTATTTGTCGCAGTGCTGGCAATGCTGGTGATCGTGAACCTCCGCCAGGCGCGGCAGGACTCCGCAGCCCGACGTCAGAAAGCCACCCTGACGCCAAAGTAATAAAGCTCTGGCGCGGTGCGCCGTTGATATAGTCAAATCTTAATTTCGTAAAGGAGAACGTAAAGAATTGAAAAAGGTCCTTTCTCTGGTTCTGGCAGTCCTTCTGGTCTGCCCTCTGCTGACCGCTTGCGGCGGCAGCTCCAGCAGTCAATATCCCAACGGTGAGATAAACGTTCTGAACTGGGGTGAATATATCTCCGACGGGCAGGACGGAACCATGGATGTCATCGCGAAGTTTCAAGAGGAAACCGGCATCAAGGTCAACTACAATGTCTGTCCCGACAACGAGACGCTGTATGCCAATTTGAAGCAGGGGGATTCCTACGATGTAATTGTCCCCTCAGACTATATGATCTCCCGTCTGATTGACGAAGGGATGCTGACTCCGCTGAATTTTGACAACATTCCCAATGCGGCGGATGTGGACCCCAAGTTTTTAAATCCGGCCTATGATCCGGACAGCGCCTATTCCGTCCCTTATATGTGGGGTACCGTGGGCATTATCTACAACACCACCATGGTGGACCAGGCCATCACCAGCTGGGATTCCCTGTTTGATAAGAAATATGCCGGACAGGTGCTGATGATCAACAACTCCCGGGACGCCATCGGCGTGGCGCTGAAGGACCTTGGCTACTCCTATAATACCACCGATCAGGCTCAGATCACCGAGGCGGTGAACCTTCTGATTCAGCAGAAGAAGGATGGCATCGTTCAGGCCTACGTCATGGACGAGATCTTTGACAAGCTGGAGGGCGGCGAGGCCGCCATGGGCGTGTATTACGCCGGAGACTATCTCACCATGCACGAGAACAATCCGGATTTGGCCTTTGTGATTCCCTCTGAGGGGTCCAATATCTTCACCGACGCCATGTGCATCCCCGCCGGAGCCGTCAATCAGGAGAACGCGGAGAAGTTTATCAACTTTATGTGCTCCACGGATGTGGGCGTTGCCAACTGTGAGGCCATCGGCTACTCTACCCCGCTGATGAGCGTCATGAAAGCTTTGGACCCGACCATTACTTCCAACCCGGTGGCGTACCCCTCCGACGATGTTATGGCCTCCTGCGAGGCATTTTTGAATCTGCCGGATTCCACCCTGAAGTTCTACGACTCCGAGTGGCTGCGGCTGAAAGCCTGAGCAAACGCCTTTGAAATGACGGCGGGAAACCGATTTTTGGTTTCCCGCCGTTTCGTCTTTTCGGCCTTTTTTAGGGCCAGCGCTCTGTGCATTTACTGCAGGTTACATATAAAAAGCAAATCTGCAAACAATGAAAGCGAGGTGATGATTTATGCCGAAAGACAGTCAGCTTGACCCCAAGTCCGTCCGTGAAGAGAAAGCAAAGGGCGGACCAACCTTTGCTCAAAGCGCGCTGGATGGCGAGGGCCGTAATGACAAAAAGCAGTCGGGAAACCGCCACAAACCCGGGGATGACAAAAAATAATATTTACAGTCATAGATGCGAAACATGCAGCCTCGCCTGAAATTTTCTCACATCAAATGCCTCTCTGGAATAAAATGTTCTGTGCGATCATTCAGATGGGAGGCACGTACCATGGAAGCAGCCTTGAATACAACTATTTGTGCAACAGTCCGGCAGGTTAGTCCGCGCAGTCTGCTGGTCTACGACCACAGCACAGCCCAGGAGATACTGGTCCATACGGCAAACGCCTGCCGCTTTTCCAGTGGGGACTGCGTATGCATTCATTTCAGCGGGATCATGACCATGAGCATCCCGCCCCAGATCTCCGCCAACTGCATTTGCCGGGCTAACTGCTGTTAATGTGCAGGCCCTGCCTTTTATGGCAGGGCCTATTTGTTCAACTATTTACATCTGTATCAGCCGCTCAGTCCTAGGTCGGCCCGACCGACTCCTTTTTTAAAATTTATTCCATATTTTTTTGTTGACATTTTCAAATATGTAGAATATAGTTATAGTATCGCCGACATGGCGAACTAAAATTAAAGAGGTATCTCATGTATCAAGACAAAACACTCGTGTGCAAAGACTGCGGTCAGGAATTCACTTTTTCCGCCAGCGAGCAGGAATTTTTTGCTGAAAAAGGCTTTACAAACGAACCCCAGCGCTGCAAAGCGTGCCGCAATGCCCGCAAGCAGAATTCTCGTGGAGACCGCGGAGAGCGTCAGATGTATGATGCTGTTTGCTCTGAGTGCGGTAGACCCTGCAAGATTCCTTTCCAGCCCCGTGAAGACCGTCCCGTCTACTGCAGCGAGTGCTTCGGAAGAAGATAAGCAAAATTGTTTACCCTCTGGCCGCCCCTATTGGGGCGGCCTTTTTTTGTCCTTAACTGATCTTCTGTCCGAGGGATTTCCGCGTGCAAGAGGCTGCAGTCTGCATAAATATCACATGCATGCAGAAACTTCTGAAATCCGGCAAGGGACGGAGGCGGCATGTAAGTGAGGAAAAATGGGCATGTTCTTCAAAAAGTGTGCGCAGCACTTTTTGCCCTGGCCTTTTTGTCTGTCTGGCTGTGTGGCATACGATTATGTCAGCCGCTCAAAAAGGCAAAGAACTGCGAAGTTGAAATCGTGGCACACCGGGGGGATTCTTTCCGCTTCCCGGAAAACACACTGGCTGCCTTTTGGGGCGCGGCAGAGGAAGGGGCCGACTGCGCCGAGTTGGATGTGCGCCAGACTGAGGACGGAGTCCCGGTAGTGATGCATGACAGTAATCTGATGCGCACTGCCGGAGTGAATCGAGAAATCTGTGAGGTTACTTATGACGAACTGCGTAGTCTGAAAGTAAAGAAAAACGGGGGCCTCTGGTCAGACCGAGAATCGATTCCCACTCTGCAGGAAGTATTGCAGTTCCTCAAAGGAAGCGGTCTGATGCTGAACATTGAACTCAAACCGTGCCGGGGAGCCAGCTGCGAAAAAACCGTCGTGGATTTAATTTTGAAGGAAAATCTCCAGGATCAATGCCTGATTTCCTCCAGTGATTGTGGAATTCTTCAGCGCGTAAAAAGCTATGCTCCCGAGATCAAAACCGTGTATGTGGGCTGTGACTTTAGAAGATGTCTTCTCCGACTGCAGTGCGCGGATGCCATCAGCCTGAAAGCGGACTGCGTGGATGCAGCAGTTGTGCAGTCTTTTCACGCGGCGGGCAAGCCAATTTATGTGTGGACCATTGATACAAAGCAGCTGCTGGATGAAGCGATTGCTTTAGGGGTGGACGGCGTCATCACCAACAATCCGGTGCTGGCGGTGCAGAGAACCTATTTTATTGAAAAACAGCCTGCGGTTAAGGGAGGTGAAAAAGCTCTCCCAGTGCTTAATAATGGTCTAAAATAAGCTAAAAGACTGTCAGGCAGCGATTCAGTGAACCACCCGTTGTGAGAGGTCTATCCTTGTGATGATCGCGGCCGTTTCGGCGCGGGTTATGCTGTTTTGCGGCCGGAAGCTTCCGTCGGCGTATCCGTTTAGTATCCCTTTCGTTTCAAGCGCGCTGATGGCACCGTAAGCCCAGGAATATTCGGTTTTCGAAACATCTGTGAATGTCTGTGAGGTACTGCTGTAACCGAGCATATTATTGAGCATCACGGCCATTTCCGCGCGTGTGACCGGTCTATCCGGCTTAAAGTAGTTCTCTCCGGTACCCGATACAATCCCGTATTTTCTCGCCGTATCAATATATCCCTGCGCCCAATGTCCGCCGCAGTCGGCGAAGGTAAAACTGCTTTTGGCGGGCGTCAGACCGACCATCCTCACGAGAATGGCCGCCGCCTGGGCGCGGGTAAGCGAAGCATAAGGGGAGAAAACGGTGGAGGAGACACCTGCCATCCAGCTGTTCATACGGGCCGTCAGAATAGCGTCCCGAGCCCAGATGCTCTGGACGTCGGAGAAGGTACAGCCGTTGAGCCAAAGCTTGTAGTAATCCCATGTCTGCGCTGTTTCCTGTCCAAGGCTCCAGCTGCCGGTGCCCTTAAGGTCATATTTCGTCGCAAGGGCCAGTTCCGCCTTGAGAGCCTGTTCATTTGCGTACCAGATGACATAAGTACCGGCGGAAAGTGTTAGGCCGTAGATCACGGGCTTTGTATCGGAAGCTTTCACCGTGATGGTTGCGCAGGCTGACTGACTGGCCTTGTCGAAAGTCACTGTCCCACTATATTTTGTAATCAGTGATTCTACCATCTCGTTACTGATGCCGTTACCATTCACAGAGCCGCCTCCGCTTGACCAGATGCGTCCGTAGAAAGGAAGGCCCAGAACGATCTTCTCCTTTGGCACCTGGCCCAGGGCGTATTTGATAGACCGCTCAACAAAGGATATACTTGCAACCGGTCCCGGCTTGCTGCCGTAGTAGCTCTCGTCATAGGCCATGAGCATAAGATAGTCGCAGTATTTGGCGAGTCCGGCGTAATCATAGGACCCGTCCCAGCCTGTCGTTGATCCATAGGGATTGGCGGAAACCGCGACAATGATGCGTTTTCCGGCGGGGAGCTTGTCCCGCAGCAAGCGGACAAATGCAACATAATCGCTTCGCTGGGCCTCGGTCACATTTTCGATATCGATGTTGACCCCGTCAAGCTTGTATTTCGAGACGGCGTTGGCGAGGTCGGTTGTCAGCGCATCCTTATCCTTTAGCGCAACAATGCCCGTATCCCGGACCCAGTCGTTCGTGAGGTAAGGTACGACAAGGATTCCCTTTTCGTGCATTTTCGTAACAAAGTCGGTGCTCACCGCGGGTGTCAGCACGAGCTTTCCCTGTGTGTTCAGTGAAAAGTAGGCGGGCGCCACTTCGTTCAGCGAATTCTGTGTTCTGCTGACGAGCTTTGTATAATCCGAAGAATTCCCGAAGTATATATACGACATGTTGAATTTATAATCCAGAGCGCCAGCCGGAAGTATAAATGCCAGGGTCAGCACCAGGACCAGTACGGAACATACTCCTCTTTTTATCATGTTTACCCCCTCTTATTAACAGCACTGCTAACACTGTACCGTTTCTGACGAGGCATTTCCATGTAAAGTATTTGACAGCATCCCCAGAATTTTACAAATATTTGGGCGAACGAACGCTAATCACCGTGACAGCAGGCGCGGACCGCAAACTTCTGAACTGTATCCCAGATGCAGCGAACCATGGAGTGGAGGATACGAGGCACTAAGCGTGAGATCGCCGCGGAAGAGGCTGGGATGGCGGCAGCAGATACACCCAAGCTGAAAGCGGCGTTTTAGAATGACTACGACTGCTCTTCCCTGAAGCTTACCCGACAGACCACCGACTATCAAAAATTCTGCGCGGAAAATGGATTAAAGACTCAGTGGGAAGGAACTCAGAATACGTCGGGTGCTCATGCAAACCGCGTAAAGCATGATATAATCAGCTTACCCAATGCAGATTATGATTGCGAACATCAGAGAGAATATGCTGAATTTTTCTGCCACAGAAAGCCGGATAACGGATACGGAAAACGATATGAAGTCCGTATACAGCTGACAGGAGAAAACGGAAAGCGGGCGAATGTCAAAACCCGCATGGCTTGTTGACCGAGATAACGGAGAAACACGTCTGACAAGTGCTTATGTGGCCAAGAAGAAAGCAGAGCAGAAATGAAAATTGAATTATATGATCGTGTTTGTTTGAAGTCCGGCGTTTCTGCCTCCATCGTAGCGATCTATGAGCCGGGCGTTGCTTATGAAGCGGACATTGATTACCCTGACGTAACAGAAACAGATACCATCAAGTAAGAAGAAATCCTCGAGAAGTTATAACGTATTAAAGAACTCTTGCCTGGCTGGCAAAGACCAACAAACAGCGTATCCTGAAGCAGGTTACGGACCTGGTTTAAAAAGCTGAGAAAGCCATCCAGAGCACCAACATGGGCCTGAAGAAAAAGGCCCTTGTGATGGCCCAGCTCGAAGCTGCCGGTATGTCGGTGAATAGCTGGCTGTCTTCCCAGATTGACGTGATTGTTAATACACTGAACAGTAAGGGCGCGTGGCTGGCAGAGAAAACGCAGGAAGCAATCTCCGGACTTGCGTCTGACAGTACCACCGAAAGCGAGGTCACCAATGCGAACGCGTGATGATGTCCTGTGGATTGCGGCGGCAGAAGTGGGGATGAAAGAATCCTCTGCGGGAAACAACCGCGTGAAGTACAATAGGGCATTCTACGGGCGCGAGGTATCCGGTGCAGCCTATCCCTGGTGTTGCGCGTTTGTATGGTGGGTATCCAAGCAGGCGGGCTTCAATTTGCATAAGACCGCGTCCTGCACGGCACTGGCGGCCGCCTACAAAAAAGCGGGACAATGGGTAGACTACGGCCCAAATCCCGGTGATATCGTAATGTTTGACTTCACCTGGCAGAAAAAGATCACGCAGCACGTTGGCATTGTGGATAGGTTCGTCGGCGACTGGGTGTACACAATCGAGGGCAACACCAGCCTTACCAGCAACGACAACGGTGGCGCTGTCATGCGGCGCAAGAGAAACCCCAAACTAATCACCGGCGCGTGTAGGCCGGGGTACAATATTTAAAACAGGCACGGAGCAGCCTGTTCCGCCATACAACGTTAATACGGCGGCCCGCTTCCTTGACGTTCCGGTTCCAATTGGCGGGCCAGCACCCGGTTGATGATTTTCATGCCCGCCTCGTGGTAGTCGCGTCCGTTCGTAGACGCGCAGTACTCGCCGAGAACATCGAAGTCATAACCCTCGTCAAAGAGCGCGATTGCCGACGCTAACACGCAGGCGTCCGTATCAAAGCCGACCAGGTCGATATGGGAACACTGCCCAACCAAACGGGACAGGTCCTGATGCGGGAGCCCATAGGTCGTTTTTTCCTCGATCACCGTCGCCAATTCCGCGGGGGGATGGATCAGCAGTGAATCGGAGCAGGCGTCCAGGCCACTGTAACAGTGCAGCCGGTTATATAACGGTGTCTGCGGTGTATTTTTGTAGTAGGTCAGGATGCAGTAGTCATATCTGCCTGTCTCCACCAGCCTTTGGATTTCAGGAACGCGGTCCCTAGTGGTATCCGTCAAAAATTCTTTCTGAACGTCAACGATCAGCAGCGCATTGCGGGAAGGTTTGGTCATAACGATGCCTCCAGATCTGATTCATTCCGATGTCTTGGGTTAAAATGCGCGGGTGCGCACCGTTTCATTCGTGCGGACGCTGGTATTTTTCTACCGGGGCGGTGGGTTTGACCGCAAGCTGCAGGCCGTGGGACTAACACCGGCGGTATAATAAATGAGACTCCCCCACCGGCTAAAATGCCGGTGGGGGAGTTTTTTGCGTTAGTAGTTATTTTGTTAGCAGAAGCATTAGCACTTTTGTTTTCTATGATGTCTTAAATCTATTCGCATTTGAATCATAAGCGCAAACAAATGAAGTCTTTGTCACTCTGGAAATCATTGATATTAAAGAGAAAACCGTCTAATCATTAAAATTAAACGGTTTCTCTATTTGGTACGAGTGAAATTATAGGACTTGGAGAAATCCAATAATATCAATGGTTTACAAGTGGTCGGTAAGCAGTATTTACACAATAATCAATCTATTAGCCCCTTAATATTTTTGGCGTGCTTAGGTTTGTATGTATAAGCGGATGTTATCTGCCACAGGGCTTCCTGCTTCTTGAGCTAGCACATTATCCCAAAGACGTTTTTGGGGGTTTGTAAAGCTATGAATCCTTCAACTAATAGAGAATTGCATTTTTGCACTTCCTTAATTTCTTCTTCGTCCCTAAAATAATATCGTATGCCTAATACTAGATAACCATTCTGATCGATTTTTGAAAGGTATTTAAAATTGCTTGTTTTCATTGGCTTAATAAAACTTTTTGTATCGGTACGAATTACGAAGCATTTTGTATAAAAATTGGGGTATGGTTCCGGAGTAACTCTACCGGAAAGAATAAACTCAATTTCTAATGTACCGCAACCATAATCATTACTATTTAGTGTGTCAAAAGTCATTTCTTCGAATTCTGAGTATATTCTATCTGCGCTAAATATATAGACATTACATCCTTTAAGCAAAAGTGCACTAGAGAGAGCGTCGGACTTAGATTGAATACTTGTTTCTATGGAAAATAATTTAAATTGTGAATCTAGCATCAGACTCCCCCTCCTACTGCTATTTAATTTGTGATTTCCCAGATTCCGCGAGGACTTAATTCAGCAGCTTTCATTCTGCCAGTTTTTCTGAGCTCTGTCGCTGCCCACCTAATATCATATTGCCAGCTAAAAAATAAATCTCCTGAACTTCGGAGATCGGTTTCGTGCTTTTCCCATACGTATTTACAAACATCAATAATGTTTGTCTGTCCGCCCATATCTTTAATTGCACTATATAGAACATCGGGCAAATCAAATCGAGTCATACCGAATCACTCCTTTTCACGTATAGCAAAATATTACCACATAATAAAGCAGAAGTCGACTTCTTTTTCCAGAAATCGACTTCTGCTTTTTGGTCGGAGTGAAATTATAGGACTTAGAGAAAGTGAGTAACATCAATGGTCTGAAGGTGGTCAGGCAGTATTTATGAATTCTTTGAGATTAAGATTATCATCACCAGAAATAATAGTCTGTATATTTTTTCGATAATAATGTTGATTTTTAATTGCTGTAATGATATTATTGAAATAGTAAAAATTGATATATTTCACATAACGGAAGGATGTTGGGTATGGGAAAAATGCNTACGAGTACAATAAAGTCTTCAAAGGATATTTCTGATACTTATAAAATAGTGAAAAAAGTTATAGATGATCAAAATTTAAAGATNACAAAAGACAAATGTAAAGAAAATGAATTTAATATTTCTGCCAAAGAATCTATGAAGTGGTTAACTACTAACTGGCCTACAATAGTTGAAATAAATGCAGAAATATTTGAAGGTAATGTTATGGTGAAATTGTCTGCATCAAGCAAAGGAACTTCTATTACACAGGATAGTAATACTAATAGTTTTTTAAACAACATTGTCACTAGTATACAAGCTTACCTATAATCATTGAGGAGTCTGTCCAGCGGAGCATGACATCCTGAGAAGTTGAGCCAAAGTAATCATGGAACTCCCGCCGCTCAATTTTGTTTCCGAGTGTAATTATAGAACTTACCGTCTGCATCATCGCATGAATGTAGGAAAAACGAAAGACCGTCGACAAAAATCGACGGTCTTTTTTTGGTCCGAGTGGCGGGATTTGAACCCACGGCCTCATGGTCCCGAACCATGCGCGCTACCAACTGCGCTACACCCGGATATTCAATTTTTGCGGCTTGTGGTCAGGCACGCCCATGGTTCCAGCCCATGCGCGCCGCCAGACTTAACCTCGCTTTGCTGCAACAGTTTGTATTATAGGAAAAATCCGTCCATTTGTCAAGCAAAATCGTTCATACTTCCCTCAAAATACGCATAGAGTGGGAAAAACGTGAGGGGAGGCGGGACGGATGACGTCGCGGCAGACCGGACAGAAGATCAGCCAGATGTACAGCAATCGGACAGGGTATCGAACAGGAAGGCGAAAAGCATCGCAGCCATTATCCGGCGCGGAAAAGCGGCGGCTGGCCCAGTTTCTGGTCTGTGGCACGGTTTTCGTGCTGCTGGTGGCGGTAAAGCTTCTGCTGCCCGCCCGGGTCCAGTGGCTCAGCCAGCACGTGGGCAGCGCGCTGGAACGCAATGTGGACGTAACGGAGGTATTCTCCGCCGTGGGCCGAATGTTTGCCGGTGAGGAAGACGGCGGATGGGAAGACTTGTATCAGTCCGTGTTCCACCCGGAAGACACCGCTGCGGTCCCCACCGGCGCGGTCGACGGCGCGGCCGAACCCACTGCCGGAAGCCTTGCGTTCCGCAGCCAGCTGAAATCCAGTGATGGCTGGCTAACAGCTCCACCTTTGCAGGACACGCCAAAGTCAGATGCCTCATCTGAAACCCCGTCTAAAGTTTCGTCCTCCTCCGCCCAAGTGGACGCGGAACCGGCGGCAACATCGCAGTCAACGACAGGCAGTGCGCAAAAACTCTCCTATATTTTATATTCCAACCAAACCCTGCCGGATAACGTGAGTATGGAGCAAAAAGTACTGGGCTTTGATTACTGTACGCCGGTGATGGGTACCATATCCTCGGATTTTGGTTATCGGGAGCACCCCATCGAAGGTGATGAAAAGTTTCATTACGGTCTGGACATCGCCGCCGATGAGGGAACCGCCATCGACTGCTTTGCCAACGGCACTGTAACGGCTGTGGGAGAAAGCAGCAGCTATGGAAAATATATCATCGTGGACCACAGCGGCGGCTTTTCCACTCTGTACGCGCATTGCAGTCGAATTACCGCCTCTTCGGGCAGTGCGGTAAAGGAGGGGCAGAAAATTGGGGAGGTGGGCCAGACCGGAGAAGCCACAGGGCCGCACCTGCACTTTGAGCTCCACTCCGGAGATACGTATCTGGACCCCGTCTATTATGTCTCGCTGTCCTGACGCACCGGTGCGCATCTCCGGAGGATTTTTACTGCTATCGGCGTGGTTCGCGCTGGAAAGCGGGTTTAGACCGCTGGCACTGATCCTGTCTGCCGCGATTCTTCATGAATTGGGGCACTTTATTGTTCTGCGGCTCTGCGGCACGCCGGTGCGGGGCATAAGGATCGGTGCGCTGGGCGCGGTGATGGAGGCGGATAGAAGCAGGCTGAGCTATGGGACGGAACTGCTGGCACTGCTGGCGGGGCCGCTTACCAACCTACTGTGTGCCGCCGCGCTGACCGTTCCGGCTCGCACTTTGCCGGGGCTTTACGCCGCAGCCGGCACACATTTGGTGCTGGGCATCTTTAATCTGCTGCCCATCCGCCCGCTGGACGGCGGGCAGGCGCTGGAACTGCTGGTTGCGTGGCGCTTTGGGCCGGCGGCGGGTGAACAGACGGCGCGACTTGCCGGTTGCGTTTGTGCGGCGCTCCTCTTCGGAGGGCTTGTCTGGCTGATGCACGAAAGCAAGGGCAATCTCTGGCTGGCTCCCCCTGCCGCAGGACTGCTGGCAGCGTGTCTTCGGGAACTGTGGGGCAAAACGTGACCCGCAGTACCCATCCACGCTGCCAGTCCCTGTTCATTGTACATCTGTCTCCGATTCTCAACGATGTCTGTTCTCGGGTCCAAGTTGGGGTTTCCGGGCAAACCGCTTGACATTGTGCATGGGAAAATCTATAATGTTATGTCATGACTAAGATGGAGTCCTTGTGGACACCCATAAGGAAAATATAGGAGAACGGAAAGGACTTATACCGATGAGCAACGAATACAGAATGAGCCAGGCTCGCCTCGACGAACTGCAAACGGAACTGAATTATTTGAAAACCACCCGCAGCGACGAGGTGGCGGAGCAAATCAAAATTGCCCGCGGCTTCGGCGACCTCAGCGAGAACAGTGAATATGACGAGGCGAAAAACGAGCAGGGCAAGCTGTACTCCCGCATCGCGGAGCTGGAGGAGATTCTTCAAAACGCCGTGGTGGTGGACGAAAACTCGGCGGATAACGACGCCGTCACCATCGGCTGCAAGGTCACTGTGGCGGATGGAGCGGGCAATGTGCTGCCGATCGCCTATAAGATCGTCGGCTCTCAGGAGTCTGATCCCATGAACGGCATCATCTCCGAGGAATCCCCTTTCGGCAAGGCTCTCATGGGCGCGAAGGAAGGCCAGACCGTCACCGTAGAGGCTCCCCGCGGCAGCCTCACCTATGTGGTGCAAAAAATTGTACGGTAAGGAGAACGACATGGCCGAACAGAAGACAAGCCAGCAGCCTGAGCTGGACCTGAGTGAGCAGACCCGGGTCCGCCGGGAGAAGCTGGCGGCGCTCCAGACCGCAGGCGAGGATCCGTTTCAGCGAACCCGATTCGACTGGGACGCCACCAGTGAGCAGGTCAAATCCAACTTTGACGCCATGGAGGGCAAGCCCGTAAAGATTGCGGGCCGCCTCATGAGCAAACGCGGCATGGGCAAGGTCAGCTTCTGCGATTTGCAGGACCGGGACGGCCGCATCCAGCTCTACGCCCGGCAGGACGAGATGGACGAGGAGACCTATAAAAAGTTCAAAAAATACGACATCGGCGACATTGTGGGCGTGGATGGTGAGGTGTTCCGCACCCAGCGGGGCGAGATGAGCGTCCGGGCCAAGGACATCGTACTCTTGTCCAAGGCTCTGCTGCCTCTGCCGGAGAAATTTCACGGGCTTCAGGATCGGGAGCTGCGCTACCGCCAGCGGTATGTAGACCTGATCGTGAACCCGGAGGTCAAGCGGGCCTTTGTGGTCCGGTCGAAACTTATCAAGCACATGCGCAACTATCTGGACAACCTGGGCTATATCGAGGTGGAAACCCCCGTTCTGAACACCATATCCGGCGGCGCGTCTGCCCGCCCCTTTGTAACCCACCACAACACGCTGGACATCGACATGTACATGCGTATCGCCACGGAGCTGCCTCTAAAGCGGCTGATCGTGGGCGGGATGGACCGGGTCTATGAGATCGGCCGCATCTTCCGCAACGAGGGCATGGACCCCAAGCACAACCCGGAGTTCACCAGCGTGGAGCTCTATCAGGCCTATACCGATTTTCACGGGATGATGGACGTGGCCGAGGGGCTGCTCTCCTCTGCCGCGAAAGAGATTCTGGGCACTTACGAAGCGGAGTGGATGGGCGAAAAGATCGACCTGACCCCCGGCTGGCCCCGCCTGACCATGATCGAGGCGGTAAAGCAGTATGTGGGTATTGATTTCGGCGCCATCTCCGACGATGCGGAGGCTGTTGCCGCCGCAAAAGCCAAGGGCGTGGAACTGGCGGACAGTGCCGAGAAAACCTGGGGAAACGCCCTGTACCAGTGCTTTGACCAGCGGGTGGAGGAGCATTTGATTCAGCCCACCTTCATCACCATGTACCCTGTGGAGGTCTCTCCGCTGACGAAGCGCAGCCCCCAGGACCCCCGCCTTACCGAGCGGTTTGAGTTCTTCATCTGCCACAGTGAGATGGGCAACGCCTATTCCGAGCTGAACGATCCCATTGACCAACGTCGGCGCTTTGAAAAGCAGGCCGAGATGCGGGAGCGGGGCGACGACGAGGCGGAGATGCTGGACGAAGATTTTATCACCGCCTTGGAATACGGTATGCCCCCCACCGGCGGCATGGGCATCGGTGTGGACCGGGTCGCCATGCTGCTGACCAATTCCGATACCATCCGGGACGTGATCCTGTTCCCCACCATGAAACCGCTGGATAACTGACGCCTTGAAGCACCGCGGCGGACGGGTAAGTACAAAAACTCCGGGACCCGGCCGACTCGGCCGGGTCCCTCCTTCTTCTCTGGCAGGCTTGCGTGGGGCTGCAGTTGCCTCTTCTCTTTTGACCAATTCTATGCTATGATATCCGCAGAACGGCTACTATGGCGGCATTTTCACCCTGCGCACTGGGCTGTGCCGGAAGGGTATATCGCCAAAGGCAACCGAAACCCAACTGCCGCAGCCGGACAAGGAGTTGACGTCATGGAGCAGGAACACAGGCGCCGCGCGCGCTATCAGGGCACCCATCCCCGGAGCTTCCGGGAAAAGTACAAGGAACTGGACCCAGATAAATACCACGCCGATGTTGAAAAGGTGCTTCAAAGCGGCAAAACCCCCGCCGGGATGCACATTCCCATCATGGTGGAGGAAATCTTGGACTTTCTGGATATCCAGCCGGGGCAGACCGGTCTTGACGCGACTCTGGGTTACGGCGGTCATTCCCGAAAGATGCTGGAAAAGCTTCAGGGCCAGGGACATCTGTATGCCACCGACGTAGACCCCATTGAGTCCGAAAAAACCCGCGTCCGGCTGGAAGCCGCGGGCTTTGGACCGGACATTCTCACCATTCGCCGGATGAATTTCGCTCAATTGGACCAGGTGGCCCCCGGCGTTCTCTTTGACTTTGTTCTGGCGGACCTGGGCGTCTCCTCCATGCAGATCGACGACCCGACGAGGGGCTTCACCTTTAAATACGACGGTCCGCTGGATCTCCGGCTTGACCCCACCTCCGGCGTCACCGCTGCGGAGCGTGTGCGGGAACTGGACGAAGGGGAGCTCTCCGCCATGCTGGCGGAAAATTCCGATGAACCGTACGCCGACCGCATTGCGCGGGCTGTTACGCAGATATTCCGGCAGGGCGGGACGGTAGACACCACAAAGCAGCTGGCCGGAATCGTCGAGGATACGCTCTCCTTCCTCCCCGCTGGGGAGCGAAAGGAGGCGGCGAAAAAATCCTGCCAACGGACATTCCAGGCACTGCGCATCGACGTAAACAGCGAGTTTGAATCGCTTTATAGCTTTCTTGAAAAGCTGCCTGGGGTTTTAAAGCCCGGCGGACGGGCCGCCGTGCTGACCTTCCATTCCGGCGAAGACCGACTGGTGAAAAAGGCGTTCCGTCAGCATCAGCGGGAGGGCGTTTACAGCGCCGTGTCCGACGAGGTCACCCGTCCCTCTGCCGAGGAGTGCTTCCGGAATCCCCGGGCGCGGTCCACAAAGCTGCGCTGGGCCATCCGGGCATAAGGAGGGGCTGACATGCTGAAAGACGAGACGATCCGACGGGTTCTGAAATTTCGGGACGACCGGGACTGGCGTCAGTTTCATACACCCAAGGATCTGGCAATTTCTCTGAATCTGGAGGCCGCGGAGCTGTTGGAGATCTTTCAGTGGAGCGGCACGGATCTGGAGTGTCGGGACAAGACGGACAAGCTTCGCGAGGAACTGGCGGACGTGCTGAGCTATTGTATTTTAATGGCGGACGTCTGCGGGCTGGACCTGGACGAGATCGTGAACGAAAAGGTCGCAAAGAACGCGGCCAAATACCCCGTGGAGAAAGCGCGGGGAAACGCGGCAAAGTACACGGAGCTGCGCTGAGCGGGAACGGTACGAAGCCGGAGGGCAGGTACGCGGTCCCCCCTGGATTTCATCGCGCGTTTACTGAGCAGAATCGCAGGAGAACACACTAAGTCCGTTTTTGAAGGACGTTAGGAGGAAACAAAGTGAACGGTTTTTTTAAAAAGATAAAGATAAACTCACTGGTGAACGCCGTTGTATACGCGGTTCTGGGGCTGGTGCTGATTCTCTGGCCCGTCACCTCAGCCAGCATGCTGTGTCTGGCGCTGGGAGCGGTACTGCTGCTATGCGGGATCATCGACGTGATTCTGTTTCTCACCCATCGGGACGGCAGCCTGTATTCCGGCGGTATGCTTGTGCTGGGTATTATTCTGGCGGCGCTGGGCGCGTGGATCATCGCCAGTCCTCAGCTTGTGGCCGTGCTGGTGCCTAGGGTAATCGGTGTTCTCATCTGCATCCACGGTTTGGGCGACATCGGGGACACCATCACGCTGCGCCGGGCCGCTTATCCCCGCTGGACTGCGGCGCTGATCCTGGGTCTTGTGACGCTGGCGCTGGGCGCGGTTCTGGTTTTTTACTCCTTCACCGTCCTGTCCACCATTGTGCGGATCATCGGCTTTTTCCTGCTGTACGACGGGTTGTCCGACATCTGGATCACCGCGCAGGTTTCCAAGGCTGCAAAGCAGGCGGCAAAGGACGCCGAAGCTCAGGCAAATGCAGTGGATGCGGATTTTACCGAGGAAACGAAATCGAATGAATAACAAAGAGACGACCGGCCTGTGGCCGGTCGTCTCTTTGTTAGAACTCGCTTACTTGGACCGCTTCAGCACTTCCACCACGAATTTCCACATCCGCTGCGTGGAGGCGATGCTCAGCCGCTCCCGCGGAGTGTGGATCTCGGTCAGGTCCGGGCCGATGGAAACGCAGTCCAGCCCCGGCATCTTGCCGGAGAACAAACCGCACTCCACGCCCGCGTGAATGGCCTCGATCTTCGGAGCCTTGTCGTACTGGTCCTTGTAGACCTCCACCATCAGGTCCCGCAGCGGGGACTCGGCGCGGTACTCCCAAGCGTCGTACTCACCGAAGACCTCCGTCTTTCCACCCAACTGCTTCGTAAGGCAGGTAAGCCGGGCCTTCAGCATTTCCTTCTGGCTACCCACGCTGCTGCGCACGCAGAAGGAAGCAGTCATGGCTTCCTCCTGGGTAGTGAGGATACCCAGGTTCAAAGAGGTCTGCACCAGTCCGGGGATATCGGCGCTCATGGCATAGATGCCGTTGGGGGCGCAGCTGAGGAAGCACACACAGCGGGCGGTGGAATCCGCGTCCATAGGGGCCCCGGCCGCCTTGCCGGAGGTCACCGTCAAAGTCACGTCCTTATCAGTGACGCGGTACTCGTTCCTCAGCGCCGCGTCCAGCTGCTCCGCGGCAGCACGGGCCTTCTGCTCGTCGGCAACCAGCACGGTGGCCGTCGTCTCCCGAGGAATGGCGTTGTCCTTCAATCCGCCGTTCACCGTCACAAGCCGCAGCTCGGTCGCCTGACTCATGGCCAGCAGCGCGCGGCCCATCAGCAAGCTGGAGTTGCCCCGGCCTTTGTTGATCTCCTGTCCTGAGTGGCCGCCGATCAGGCCGCTCACCGTTACGGTGAGCACCGAGCCGACAAAGTCGCTCCGCCGGACGGGGAGCGTACATCTGGTCATGTTTCCACCCGCGCAGCTGACAGTGAAGATACCCTCAGCCTCAGAGTCCATGTTCAGGAATTTCCGGCCCTTCAAAGGCGACACGTCCAACGCATTCGCACCCAGCATTCCGATCTCTTCATCCACGGTAAGCACCGCCTCGATCCGGGGATGGGCCAGATCGTCCGCGTCCAGAATCGCCATAGCCATGGCCACGGCGATGCCGTCGTCGCCGCCCAGCGTAGTACCCTTTGCCAAAACCAGATCGCCGTCCACGGCCAGATCAAGTCCCTCCTTCGCCATGTCCTTGGCGCACTCGGGAACCTCTTCGCAGACCATGTCCAAATGGCCCTGGAGGATAACCGGCTCCGCCTTCTCATATCCGGCGGAGGCTTCCTTGATGATGATGATATTGTTCGCCGCGTCCTGATGGTATTCAAGGCCCCGCTTTTTCGCAAAGTCCGCGCACCAGTCGCTGACCGCCTTTGTGTTACCGGAGCCATGGGGGATGGCGCACATCTCCTCAAAGAATTGAAAAACCTTTTTCGGCTCCAGTTGATCCAAAACCGCCATAATTAATCATTCCTTTCATTTTTCTTATAACAAAATGGCTAAGAAGCGGAGAGCCGTTCACCGCCTCAGACGGTAACGTCCCTTGTCCGCAGGTTCCATATATTGCTGGGCCAGAAGGAACTCTGTCAGCTGTTTTGTGAACTTTCGCGGGTCCTGCACCGCCGCACGGCGCCTGGACCAGAATTGACCGGCCTGTACGCCTGCCACCATAGACGCCATCTCCTTTTCGGAGATCGTCCCGTTCTTTTTGAGATACCGGATCACCTTGCCGCCGCATCTGTTCAGCAGCATCCGCTGAAGCTCCTCCCCCTGCGTCATGGACTTTTTAAGCCCCCACGCATAGAGGATGGCCCCTGCAATCGCAAACAGGACAATGCCCAGCGCAATCATGCCCTTGTTCATTGCGACACCTTATCCCTTCCCCGGAACAGAACGAAATCATTGTTCCGCAGGATCTGGACGTACTTCACCAGCCGGTCATACAGCGGCTCGGCATCTTTTCCGAACTGCGCCTTCATTCGCTCCGCCAACTCGCCCACGGTCCGCTCCCCGTCGATCTGCATCCAGAGGAAGCTGCCATACCCGTCCAGGTCAACATTGCTGACCCGGGGAGCATGGAAAAACTTCTGGGCGATCTTCGCGTAGAAGCCCCGGTGGATCATATGAATGGTGACGATGCCGTCCTTCTCATCCCAGTTGTTTTTGGGATTGGTCACAGGCACATAATCCAGATAGTTTTCCGCTTTCGTTTTAGCCATGCGCATCGCTCCTGTTTGCCCAAATCGGGCTGTATACTATGGAGTATACAGCCCGGTGGGGTTTTTCTCAAGAAATATTTGTCACTTTCTCATTTGCCGGACTCAATTGCGTCCTTTTCCCCGGTCTTCGCGCCCTTCTTTGCATAGGCGTAAATCGTATAGAGGATAACGGCAAAGCAGACCAGAGCGCCGATTCTGCCGATGCTGAACACCCCGGAGATATCCACGTTCAGGCCAACCACGGCGAATATCGCCAGAACAATGCCCACAATGCCCTCGCCCGCAATCAGTCCGGAGGTATAAAGCACGCCGGACTGAACGGCGTCGTTTCTGTTCTTCTCAGTGGCATACTTGCGCTTCTCCATGAACCACCGAAGCAGACCGCCTGCCATAATGGGGGTGGACAGGTAAATAGGAAGATACAATCCAATGGCAAAGGGCAGCACGGGGATACCCAGCACTTTGACCACAATGGCGATAAACACGCCGGTGAACACCAGCGTCCATGGCAGATTGCCGCCCATGACGCCCTCTACCACCATCTTCATCAAAGTTGCCTGAGGAGCGGGCAGTTCCTGAGAACCATAGCCCCAAGCGGCGCTCAGCAAATACATGATGGCGCCGATGGCGATGGCGGAGACGATGCAGCCGATGATCTCGCCGATCTGCTGCTTTTTAGGGGTGGCGCCCACCAGGAAACCGGTCTTCAGGTCCTGAGAGGTATCGCCTGCGATAGCCGCGATAACGCAGATGACGCCGCCGATGGTAATTGCCGCAATCATGCCCTGAGGACCGTCCTGACCGGTGGCCTTCAGCAGCAGGGTGGAGATCAGCAGCGTTGCGATGGCCATGCCGGAGACGGGGTTATTGGACGAGCCGATCAAACCAACCATGCGGGAGGAAACAGTTGCGAAGAAGAAGCCAAAAATAACCACGAGGATGGCCCCGAACAGGTTCAGGGGAATCGTCGGAATCAGCCACAGCGCCAGGGCCATAACAGCCACGCCGATCATCAGGAACTTCATGGACAGGTCCTGCTCCGTACGCAGGGTGGAAGCACCGTTCTTGCCGTATCCGCCGATGGCATCCTTAAAGGTGCGCACGATCAGAGGCAGGGAGCTGATGAGGCTCATAATGCCGCCCGCCAACACCGCGCCGGCGCCGATATAGCGAATAAACTTGCTCCACACAGCGTCCGGGCCGCTGGCCAGCAGCTCATTGACCGTCACATTGGCGGGAAACAGCGTGGCGTCTCCGCCGAACAGGGCAATCAGCGGCATCAGGATAAACCACGCCGTCATGCCGCCGGCGAATAGGTACGAGGAGACCTTGACGCCGCATATGTAGCCCACGCCAGCCAGTGCGGGCAACACGTCCATGCCGATTCCTGCGCCCTTGTAACCGGGAATCTGATAGGCAACCTCGCTGGGGAACACCTTCAGACCGTCGGCAATGAATTTGTACACCGCCGCAATACCAAGACCCGCGAACACGGTGGAAGCCTTTGCGCCGCCCTCTTCGCCGGCAATCAGGACCTCGGCGCAGGCCTGGCCTTCGGGATATGCCAGCGTACCGTGTTCCTTTACGATCAGAGCGGAGCGTAGAGGTACCATGAACAGTACACCCAAAACGCCGCCCACCAGGGCTATGAGGCCGATCTCAAGGAGAGAGGGCGCATCGCACACACCCTCGTTGGCCCACATAAACAAAGCAGGCAGGGTGAAGATCGCGCCCGCGGCCACCGACTCACCGGCGGAGCCAATGGTCTGGACCATGTTGTTTTCCAGAATAGAGTCACGCTTAAGGATAAACCGGATAATGCCCATAGACAGAACCGCCGCCGGAATGGAAGCGGAAACCGTCATACCCACGCGTAGTCCCAGATACGCGTTGGCGCCGCCGAAGACAATGGCCAAAATCGAGCCGAGAAGTACGGACACGACCGTAAATTCTGGCATAATTTTGTCCGCTGGGACGTAAGGTTGGAACTTGTTTTCTACCACTGAATTTCCCCTCTTTCACTTTAATGATTTAGCGCTTCACAGAGAAGTACACGGTCCATGCACATTCTGCATGATTATTGTACTCGTATGAAAGTCGCCCGTCAAGATATTCCGGTCGCCTCCGGCTTTTTCTTTGTTTTGCTTAAAAATTCGTTAATATTTTGTTAAGAATGTCAAAGATGTATGGTGACGAAATCAAAATGCTTTTACCACCTTTCACCCGCTCTGTACCAAGGCTTCTTTGATATACCACCGCATTATATATATTCCACTCTTTTCCTCTGTCGAGCACTCCCGGATATGCCTCCTTTCATGTAACCAAGGCATTGCCGCCCTCCACGGAATTGTGGTATAATAGATAAAAAGTGTTTTATATACCAACGGATACTTAGCCGGCTCCAACCGGGCGGCAAATGCGGCGGCTCTTGGCCCACAGGTGCCAAGCCGTGCCGCCGCATTAATCAAACGAAATACCCGCGCCGCCCAGCGGCGCGGCAAGGAGGAAGCACCATGGATTATGCAAAAGAGTCCCTGCGTCTGCACGGGGAGTGGAGGGGAAAAATTGAGGTGGTGGCAACCGTACCGGTGGCTACCAGAGATGATCTGAGTCTGGCCTACACGCCCGGCGTGGCGCAGCCCTGCCTGGAGATTCAGAAGGACGTCGGCAAGAGCTATGACCTGACCCGCCGCCACAACATGTGTCTGGTGGTCACCGACGGCAGTGCGGTTCTGGGGCTTGGCGACATCGGCCCAGAGGCTGGTATGCCCGTGATGGAGGGGAAATGCGTCCTGTTCAAAGCTTTTGGTAATGTAGATGCCTTCCCTCTTTGCATCAAAAGCAAGGACGTGGACGAGATCGTCAACACGATTTACCTGATCTCCGGCAGCTTTGGAGGCGTGAATCTGGAGGACATCGCCGCTCCCCGGTGCTTTGAAATTGAGCGGAAGCTGAAGGAAAAATGCGATATTCCTATTTTCCATGATGACCAGCACGGAACCGCCGTCATCACCTTAGCAGGTCTTCAGAACGCGCTGAATGTAGTGGGCAAGCAGCTGGAGAACGTCAAAATCGCCGTAAACGGCGCAGGTGCGGCAGCCATTGCCATCACAAAGCTTCTTCTTTCAGCAGGCGCCAGAGACGTGACTCTCTGCGACCGGACGGGAATCGTATACAAAGGTCGGGAGAAAGGCATGAACTGGATTAAAACTGAGATGGCGGAGGTCACGAACCCCCATAACCTAGAGGGTTCTCTGTCGGATGCCATGCGTGGCGCAGATGTGTTTATCGGCGTGTCCGCCCCCGGCTGCGTCTCTCAGGACATGGTTCGCTCCATGGCCAAGGATCCAATCCTCTTCGCCTGCGCAAATCCCACGCCGGAAATTTTCCCTGACGAGGCCAAGGCCGCCGGGGCACGGGTGGTTTCCACCGGCCGCAGCGACTATCCCAATCAGATTAACAATGTCTTGGCCTTCCCCGGCATTTTCCGGGGCGTGTTTGACGTCCGGGCCAGCGACATCAACGAGGAGATGAAGGTTGCCGCCGCCCAGGCGCTGGCAGGCCTGATCTCCGACGAGGAGCTGAACGAGGACTACATTATTCCCGCTGCTTTCGATCCCCGGGTAGGTCCTGCGGTGGCCAAGGCCGTGGCTGAGGCGGCGCGGCGGACTGGCGTTGCCCGCATCTGAGCTTCACACGCGACAAAAAACCGGGAGAGGCAACTGCCTCTCCCGGTTTTCAAATTCCCTGATTCATTTCCGTCCGATGCTGAGGAATCCGCATACATGTGTGGTATCAGACCTTTCGGTCTCTATTACCGGGCGTTATAAGCCTTGATACCGAGAGCCAGCAACTCCATGGCGCGCTCCAGATCGGCCTGCTTCAAAACGTAAGCAAGTCGGACCTCATCGCGTCCCTTACCGGGAGTGGCATAGAAGCCCTCGCCGGGCGCGAACATGACGGTGTCGCCGTGGTCTTCAAAATGCTCCAGCAGCCACTGCTGGAATGTGTCGGTGTTGTCCACCGGCAGCTTTGCCATGATATAGAACGCGCCCTTGGGGCACTCGCACACCACGCCGGGAATCTTCTTCAAACCCGCCATGCAGGTGTCGCGGCGCTTATTATACTCGTCGCGGACGGCGGCAAAGTAGTCTGGACCCACGCTGTACAGCGCGGCGGCACCCACCTGATCCAGCGTTGCGGAGCAGAGGCGGCCCTGGCAATACTTCATGGCGTGGGACATCAGATCCTTATTGCGGGAGATGAGAACGCCCACGCGGGCGCCGCAGGCGGAGAACCGCTTGGACACGGAGTCGATCACGATGACATTGTCCGCCGCATCCTCAAATTCCAGCATGGTGGCCAGCTTCTCGCCGCCATAGACAAATTCGCGGTACACCTCGTCGCCGATCACAAACAGGTTATGCTCCTTGGCGATTTCCACGATCAGCTTCATCTCGTCGTGAGTCAAAACCACGCCGGTGGGGTTGCCGGGATTGGTGACCATGATCGCACGGGTGTGCTCGTTGATCTCCGCTTCGATTCTCTTGCGGTCGGCGTAATAATAACCCTCCTCCGGGGTAGTGGGAATGGGATGGATCTTGCCGCCGGTAACCCGAGTGAAGGTGTTATAGTTTGGATAGAAGGGCTCTGGGATCAGGATTTCGTCTCCGTCGTCCAGAATGCACTCCATGACCATCTCCAGCGCTTCGCTGCCGCCGGTGGCGGCCAAAATGTCGCCGGAATCCAGCTCGATGCCAAGCTTTGCATAGTAACCGCGGACAGCTTCCACCAGCTCGGGAACACCGGGAGAGGGTGCGTACGCCAGAACAGGCTGCTTAAAGTCCTTCACCGCGTCAAAAAAGACAGCAGGGGTTTCAATGTCAGGCTGGCCGATATTCAGGTGGTAGATCTTGCGTCCCTTGGCCTCCGCCGCCACCGCAAAGGGGTGGAACTTCCGCATGGGGGACAAACCGCACTTTTCGATCTTGCTCGAAAACTTCATGACAGGATACCTCCTTTTTATTTTGTAAACTGCCTACGCAAATTATCTGCGCATAATGGCCCATATTTCCATTTTAAGCGCCTTTAACTGGGTTGTCAACACTTTCCTATCGTCCGCTTTGCTCCGCGGGATATGACATTTTGTACAATGCACTGTTCAATATCTCATCCCCTTATTGTATAAATCAGCCAACCGTTGACAGTTCTCCCATCACTCCTCTTCCTCCGGCAGCTCCTCGTCGAAAGGCGGCTCATCAGGTGTGGGTACGGCGGCGCCGGAGCCGCCCATTTGCAGTTCCTGCCACTTCTCCTTTGTAATCAGCAGCTGACGGGGCTTGGATCCCTCGAACGGCCCCACGATCGCCCGCTGTTCCATCTGGTCTACCAAGCGGGCGGCACGGGAATATCCCAATTTCAGTCGGCGCTGAAGCATGGAGACGGACGCCTGTCCGGTTTCCAGCACCACGTCCACCGCGGCGGGCAGGAGCTCGTCGCCCTCGTCCTCGACTGGCTCCGGCACAGCGCCGCCTTTGCCGCCCGAGGATTTCTCCTTCTGCTGAACGTTCTCCTCGATTTTCTGCATAACCTCGTCGGAGTAGTGGGCCTCGCCGGTCTGTTTGGCAAACTCCACCACCCGCTCAATCTCCTCCGGGCTGATGAAGCAGCCCTGCACACGGGTGGGTTTTCCGGAGCCCAGCGGGAAATACAGCATATCCCCCCTGCCCACCAGCTTTTCCGCACCCTGCGTATCCAGAATGATGCGGGATTCCAGCGAGGACGCCACCGCAAAGGCGATGCGGCTGGGAATATTCGCCTTCATGATGCCGGTGATGACGTCAGCGGAAGGACGCTGCGTGGCGATGACCAAATGCATTCCGGCGGCGCGGCCCATCTGAGCCACACGGCAGATGGATTCCTCCACCTCCTTCGCGGCAACCAGCATCAGATCCGCCAGCTCGTCGATGACCACCACCACAGAGGGCATGGTCGTGAGCTCCTCGTCGGTTCGCGCCAGAGCGTTATACCCCTTCAGGTCCTTCACGTTGTGCTCCGAGAAAATCTTGTACCGCTTCATCATCTCGTATACCGCCCACTGAAGCGCCCCGGCGGCTTTTTTCGGATCCGTCACCACGGGGATCAGCAAATGCGGGATACCGTTGTACGGGGCCAGCTCCACCATTTTGGGGTCCACCATGATAAAGCGCACCTTATCGGGGCCGGACTTGTACATCAGGCTGACGATCAGGGAGTTGGTACATACGGACTTACCGGAGCCGGTGGTACCCGCTATCAGCACGTGGGGCAGTTTTCCGATATCGCCCACGATGCAGTGTCCGCCGATATCCTTGCCCACAGCGAAGGACACGGAGGATTTGTGGCTCACGAATGTACCGGATTCCACCACGTCCCGGATCAAGACGGAGGACACGTACTTGTTGGGCACCTCGATGCCCACCACGGAGATTTTATCGGGGATGGGCGCGATGCGGACGCCGGAAGCCCCCAGAGCCAGCGCGATATCGTCCGCCAGATTGGTGATCTTGGAGAGCTTCACGCCCTGGTCCAGCACAAATTCATACCGGGTAACCGTGGGCCCGTGGACTACCTCCCCCGCCGTGGCCTCCACACCGAAGCTCTTCAGCGTCTCGCTGAGGCGGCGGGCGTTGTTCCGAAGCTCCGCCCCGGCCTCAGTAAAATCGCTGCCCGTATTTTCGTTCAGCAATGTGATGGCCGGGAACTGATAGTCGCTTTCGCCGGACGCCATCGTGTGCGCAATCTGGGCCGTGACCTCGGCGGTGGCAGCGGCAACCTCGCCCGCGGCGGATTTTGGCTTCTCCACCGCAGCCGGCGCCGGGGCAGGGATAGGCGCGGGCGCGGGCGGAGCTGCGGGCACCGGCACTGGGGCAACCACGGGTGCGGGCATGGAAAGCGGCTCCGGCGAAACAACCGGCGGAGCGGTCTGGACCGGCTGCGGGGCGTTCTTTGCCGCCTCCTCCGCCAAAAGCTGGTCCGGTGTGATCTGCTGGTCGGATTTCTGGCGGAAAAAGCCCTTGAGCAGACCGGGCTTCCTCTCCGGCTCGAGCCTTTGTTCGCCGTCCAGCGGGATGTCTATGACAGAGCGCGTCTCGCCCCGGCTGCGGGGCGCTTCGGTGGGAATGGCCGGCGCGGGGCGCGGAGCTTTCTCCGGCTCCGGCTCGTACCGGACACGGTTGCGGTGTCTTTCCGCCAGTCCGCCAAGTGAGACATGGAGGGAAACCATGAACAGCACAATAAACAATACCGCAAAAATGATGATGGAGGCCACCCGTGAAAAAGCCGTCACTGCTCCGACGGCAATCAGCCCGGAGACCGCGCCGCCGGACTTAAGCGCACTGCCGGAAATCCACAGGGACTTCAAAACACCCTTTGCAAACTCATATCCGTCCTTGAGAAGGACCATGTGGGCCAGTGCTCCGAATAAAAGCGGCATCAGCAGAGCGCAGGTTACCCGCAAAGCCACGGGCCGCCCGTGGTGAAGCAGCAAGACAACCCCCGTCAGAGCCAGCGCCGGACCCGCCAGCCAATAGCCATACCCGAACAGGCCCTTCAGCAGCACGGCAAACCAGTCTATAAAGACGGCGTCAACGCCGAAATAACTCACCGCCGCGCACAGCGCCAGCACAAGGCAGACGATGCCCCCTGTTTCCCTACGGACGGGTCTTTTCGCCGGAGGAGCCGATTTTCTCCGGCCTCCGGTGGTTTTTCTCGACGTTCCGCTCCCTTTTGTCGTGGTGCTCGCCACAGTCGTACCTCCCTACACTCGCTCTTTCGTAAAAACTTTCAATCAGGCCGTTGTATTCTTGACAAAGGTAAGAACCAGTGTCAAAAGGCCCACAGCCCAGCAGTAGTATGCAAACCAGCCAAATTTGCCCCTGTCCGCAATCATTTTCAGCAGCCGGATGCAGGCATACCCTACCAGCGCAGCCACCAGAACACCAGCCAGATAAACCGGCACCTCTCCCCAGTCGATGCCGGCCTCCGCTGCATCCTTCAGCGTCAGGATATTGGCACCCAGCACGGCGGGAATCGACAGCAGAAAGGAGAACCGCACGGCAAATTTCCGCTCAAAGCCCACGAAGCACCCGGCGGTGATGGTGGTTCCGGAGCGGGAGATGCCCGGACAGGTGGCAACGGCCTGCCCCACGCCCACCAAAAGTACGTCCAGCATCGTGGCGGAGCGTTCGGATTTACGGCCCCTCCGCGCACGGTCGCTGGCAAACAGCAGGCAGCCGGTCAGCAGCAGGGCCACCGCCACAAAGTAGATGTTACCCGACAGCCCCTCGATCTTATTCTTGAAGGGCAACACCGCAAACAGCGGCAGCGTACCCACGATGATGAGGAAAATCAGCCTCCGCGCCGGAGGAAGCGGCGTGGGCGTGGAGTGGTGGGCAATGTCTCCGATCCCTTGAAAGAGTTCGAAGACCATGGCTTTGATATCCGCCCAGTAGGCCACGAACACAGCCGCCAGCGTACCCATATGTAACAGTACGTCGAAAAAGTCCGGTGGGGTTCCAAAACCCGTCTGCCCCAGCATATACTCCGCGATGGCCAGATGGCCGGAGCTGGAAATGGGTAAAAATTCTGAAACGCCCTGGATAAGGCCCAGGACGATGGATGTCAGCAGTGACAAAAGCTCCACTCTCCTTTATGTACGGGAACGTTTTATTTCCGGTCTCCGCGCGAGCGGCGAAGATAGGTCGGCTCTCGGCGATGTTCCGCGTATTTTTTGATTTTATCCTTACGCGACTCACGGAACTATTTGGAATTATACCATAGCGGTCTGTAAAATTCCAGTCATATTTACACATCCCCAGTCAGTCGAAAAAGCCCGTAGAAGTTTTGGGGCAAGTTGAGGCGGCGGGTTTCCCCGCCGCCCGTTACATTTACTTTCAGGCTTTTTGCAGCTTTTCCAGGGCGGACCTAGCAGCAGACTGCTCCGCTTCCTTCTTGCTGTGGCCACCGCCGGCGCCGATCACCATGCCGTTGAGAAGCACCTCTGCCAGAAAGGTCTTGTCATGGTCCGGTCCCCGCTCCCCTGCCATGCGGTAAAGAAGGACCTGATCGGCCTTGCGCTGGACCAGCTCTTGAAGCTCCGTTTTAAAGTCCCGCCGTCGCTCTTCCACGGCCTCTTCCCGCTCCGCGTCCAGCAGGCACCGGTGAATCAGCGCGGAGGCCGCCGTGATGCCGCCGTCCAGATACACCGCGGCAAACACCGCTTCGGTGGCGTCCGCTAGAATGGAGGTCCGCTCCCGGCCCCCCCCTGCTTCCTCTCCCTTGCCCAGCTTCAGATAACGGCCAAGTTCCAGCTTCCGCGCCACCTCATACAGGCTCTGCTCGCATACCAGCGCCGCCCGAATGCGGGTCAGATCCCCCTCCGGCAGGTCGGGATGCTGCAAAAACAAGAACTCCGCCGTCACAAAGCCCAGCACCGAATCGCCCAGAAACTCCAGCCGTTCATTGCTGTTCATCTGCCGGGCCCGGTGTTCGTTGGCGTAGGAGCTGTGATTCAGCGCCTCCTCCAACAAAGCCGGATCCCGGAAAGAATAATTCAATTTTATCTCCAATTCCTTCATAAAAGCACGCTCACACTCCCCCAAAAGGAAACCCCGCGCTGGGCGGGGCATTCTTTCTTATCTGTTCAGTTTTGCGGCGATATAGCGGACGGCATCCCCCACGGTCTTCAGATCGCTCAGGTCGTCCTCCTGAATCTCGCCCACGTCAAATTCTTCCTCCATGGCCATCACCAGTTCCACCAGGTCCACGGAGTCCGCTCCCAGATCCTCCTCAAAGGAAGTCTCCATGGTCACTTCATCCGGCTCCTGCGCAAACTGCTCGGCCACCAGATCTCGCATTGTCTGAAATACCTCTTCATTCGACATACCAGTCACTCCTCAGGTCTCACGTTGTTGGAGTAATCATACGGCAGCGCCGCATTTCTGTCAATAGGATATCAGATTTTTTCTGCCGCATCCAACTGCATCTGTTCGATGCTGGCTTCCACATCCGCAATGAAGCCACTCTTGGCGAATTCCTCCGCCTGCCGCACCGCATTCTGGATCGCTCGGGCGTCGGACCCGCCGTGGGCCTTGACCACCGGCTTCGTAATTCCAAGAAACGGCGTGCCGCCCACCTCACCGGGGTCCAGCATTCTCTTGAACCCGGCCATCTGCTCTTTCATCAGCAGCGCCGCCAGTTTCGTCTTCGCGCCGGAGAGAAACATTGCCTTCAGCTCTTTGGACATAAATTTTGCCGTTCCCTCCAGGGACTTGAGCATGACGTTCCCGGTGAAGCCGTCCGCCACGATGACATCCGCTCCGCCCATCATGGCGTCGGACGCCTCGATATTCCCGATAAAGCAGATGCGGCCCGCCTTATCCGCCTGATCCAGGGCGGCATGAGTCTCGTGGCGCAAAGTGTCACCCTTTTCGCTCTCCGCACCGATGTTCAAAAGGCCCACCCGGGGCTTTTTCACCCCCATGACCCGCCGGGCGTAAAAGCTCCCCAGAAACGCAAATTGCAGCAGGTATTCCGGCGTGCATTCCGCGTTGGCTCCAGCGTCGCACAGCACGGCTCTGCCTCCCAGCACGGGGATCTGCGGGCACAGCGCCGCCCGGCGGATGCCGCGGATGCGCTTCACCACCAGCGTGGCCCCGGAGAGCAGCGCGCCGGTGGAGCCGGCGGAGACAAACCCGTCCCCCATACCGTCTTTCAGCATGTTCAGCCCCACGGTCAGGGATGAATCCTTCTTCTTTTTGAACGCCATGGCGGGGTCGTCGGCGATTTCCACTACCTCGGTGGCATCTCGGATCTCCACTCCGGCAGGCAGCGTCTTCTCACCGCAGTCTCCTACGGCCCGCAGCACCTGCGCCGCGCGGCCCACCAACACGATCTCCGTTCCGTAAGCCCTGTGGGCGGCCAGTGCGCCCTTTACAATCTCGCCTGGGGCGTTGTCTCCGCCCATTGCGTCTACGATGATCTTCATATAGCCCATCCCTTTCGCCACGCCCCGCAGGGACACCCGCGGCCCGCAGAATCTGTTTATCGGAGCGCTTCTTCCCGCATACTCTCCACGATTTCCAGCGACCGGCTGGAAATCTCCGTGTTTTTATCGCGTTTTCCCTTGACCCGATGGTCCAGCGGCGGCATGATGCCGAAATTAACGTTCATGGGCTGAAACCGAACCACAGACTCATCGCTGATATACAGCCCCAGTGCCCCGATAGCCGTCTGCCTTGGAAAATCCAGCGGCGGCAAAGCCCGCAGCCGCCGGGAGAGCTCCACCGCGGCCAGATATCCGCTGGCACAGGACTCCACGTATCCCTCCACGCCGGTCATCTGTCCGGCAAAGGAGATGCGCGGCTCTTTCTTCATCCGATAATACCGGTCCAGAAGCCGGGGCGAGTCCAGAAACGTATTCCGGTGCATCACGCCGTACCGCAGGAACTCGGCATTTTTCAGAGCGGGAATCATAGAGAAAACCCGCTTTTGTTCCGGAAATTTCAAATGGGTCTGAAAACCCACAAGATTGTAGACGCTGCCGTCGGCGTTATCCCTGCGCAGCTGCACCACGGCGTAGGGCCAGCGCCCCGTCCGGGGATCGTCCAGGCCCCGGGGCTTCAGCGGCCCATAGAGCAGAGTGTCGTGGCCCCGACGGGCCATAACCTCCACGGGCATACAGCCCTCAAACACCTTTTGGTCCTCAAAGCCGTGGACCGGAGCCTCTTCGGCAGTGATCAAGGCCTGCCAGAAGGCATCGTACTCCGTCTCCGTCATGGGACAGTTGGCATAATCCGCCGTACCCTTGCCGTAGCGGGAACCCATCCACGCCGAATCCATATCCACGCTGTCCGACGCGATCAGGGGTGCGGCGGCGTCGTAAAAGTGCAGGGCCGTGTCCGCCCCCAGCAGCTCCTGGAGCCGATCCGCCAGCGCGTCAGAGGTCAGGGGACCGGAGGCCACCAGCACCTCGCCCTCCGGAAGGTCGGTCACCTCGCCGGAAACCACCGTGATGTTGGGACAGCTCCTGATCTTTTCCGTCACCATGGCGGAAAAGCCGTGGCGGTCCACCGCCAGCGCGCCGCCCGCCTCCACACGGGTGGCGTCCGCGCAGGCCATGATCAGGGAGCCCAGCCGCCGCAGTTCCTCCTTCAAAAGGCCCACGGCGTTTTCCAACTGGTCACTGCGCAGGGAATTGGAGCAGCACAGCTCCGCAAAGTCGTCCGTCACATGGGCGGGGGTTCTTTTCTGCGGCTTCATCTCATAGAGCGTCACTTGGACGCCCCGCCGGGCCAGCTGCCAGGCAGCCTCGCTGCCGGCAAGACCCGCGCCGATGACCGATACGTTCATATATGTGTCCTTTCGAATGTCCTTTTCCTGGAGAAAGCCGGGATGTGCGCCGAGCCTGCGAGTTGGGCAAATCAATTCTCTTTTTTAACCGCGGACTTCTTTGTCGCCGTCTTTTTCGCGGCGGGTCTTTTTACTGCCGTCTTTTTCGCAGTTGTAGCCTTGGCAGCAGGCTTTTTTGCCGCCGCCTTTTTTGCGGCAGGCTCCCTCGCGGTTTTTTTGACCGCGGTCTTGGCTGTAGGCTTCTTCGCTGTTTTTTTCGCAGCCGTCTTCGCGGCGGCTTCTTCCCCCGCCTCTGTGACGTCGGGGGATTCACCGTTCTCGTCAGTCTTTTTTTTCGGGTAGCCCCGCTGGTCCTCGGGCAGAAAATTGGAGCAGCTTGGATTCACGCAGTAGGGCCGCTTGTAGCCCCGACCCGACCTCTTGAACATGGTCTGGCCACACACCGGGCAATCGTCCTTCACCGGCACATCCCAGGTCATAAAGTCGCATTTTGCGGCCTCGTCCTTGGCATTGCGGTGTTCGCAGCAGTAATAATTATACTGCTTGTTGGTCTTTTTGCTGACGCCGGTGCGCTTCATAAGCCGTCCGCCGCACTTGGGACACCGGCCCGGCATCACTACCACAAGCGGCATGGTGAAACTGCACTCCGGGTACCCCGGGCAGGCCAAAAACCGTCCAAACCGCCCGGATTTTACCACCAGATTCCGCCCGCACTCCGGGCAGATTTCCTCGCTGACCTCGTCGGGAACCTTGATGCGGGTTCCCTCCAGCGCGGCCTCCGCGTCCTTGAGGTTCTTATCAAAATCGCCGTAAAACTCCCGCAGGATATCTTTCCACGGGGTCTTCCCCTCCTCCACGAAGTCCAGTTTCTGCTCCATGTGGGCAGTGAACTGAAGGTCCGCGATATCGGAAAACCGCTGCTTCATCAGCTCCGTCACCACGCGGCCCAGGTTCGTGATCTTCAGGTACTTGCCCTCCTTGACGACATACTCCCGATCTATGATCGTGGACACGGTGGGGGCATAGGTGGAAGGCCGGCCAATGCCCTGTTCCTCCATCGCGCGGATGAGCGTCGCGTCGGTGTAGTGAGCGGGGGGCTGGGTGAAGTGCTGATCCCTGTGGAACTCCTTCAGCGTCAGCGGCTCCCCCTCTCTCAGCGCGGGCAGGGGGGATTCCTTTTCCTCCTTCTCCTCGTCTTTGCCCTCTTCATAGACCGCGGTATAACCCGCGAATTTCAGGCCCGAGGCGGTGGCGCGAAAAACATACTCCCCCGCCGCAATGTCCACGGATACGCTGTCATACACGGCGTTTTCCATCTGGCTGGCCAAAAAACGGCTCCAGATCAGTTTGTACAGCCGGTACTGTTCCCCGGTCAGATCGCCCTTCACCTGCTCCGGCGTCAATGCCACGCTGCTGGGGCGGATCGCCTCATGGGCATCCTGCGCATTGGCCTTGGCCTTATAGTGCCGGGTCTGAGCGGGGTAGTAATCCTTGCCGTACCGGCCCAGAATAAAGTTCTTGGCGGCGGCCAACGCCTCCTCGCTGATACGCAGGGAGTCGGTTCTCATATAGGTGATGAGGCCGACGGTGCCCTCACCCGCAATGTCCACACCCTCATAGAGCTGCTGGGCGATGGCCATGGTCCTCCGGGGTGTCATGCTCAGCTTTCGGGACGCATCTTGTTGGAGCGTGGATGTGGTAAACGGAGGGGAAGGACTGCGCTGCTTGTCTGTCCGCTTTACAGCCGAAACGGCAAACGCATGGTTTCTGGTCCCCTCCACCACGGCCTCCACCTCTTCGGCAGACTTCAGCTCCGCTTTTTTGCCGTCTTTTCCGTGGTAGTGGGCTGAAAATTCCGTCTTCTTCGCGTCGTCGCTCCGGAGAACGGCGTCCAGCGTCCAGTATTCCTCCGGCTGGAATGCCTCGATCTCCCGCTCACGGTCGTCCACCATGCGAGTTGCGACAGACTGCACCCGTCCGGCGGATAGCCCTCGACGGACCTTTTTCCAGAGAAGCGGACTCAGCTGATAGCCCACAATGCGGTCCAGGATGCGCCGCGCCTGTTGGGCGTCCACCAGGTTCTGGTCAATGTCCCTAGGCTCCTGTATGGACTCCTGCACCACCTTTTTTGTAATCTCGTTGAACGTTACGCGGTGGGTTTTGCTGTCCGGCAGATTCAAGAGCTGCTTCAAATGCCAGGAAATCGCCTCGCCCTCGCGGTCCGGGTCGGTGGCGAGATACACCGTGTCGGCGGCCTTGGCAGACTTTTTCAGATCGCTGATGATGTCTTCTTTGCCCTTGATAGGCTGATACACTGGGTCAAAGTCGTGCTCCACGTCCACACCCAGAGTGCTTTTCGGCAGATCCCGCAGGTGGCCCATGGATGCCTTGACGCGGAACTCTTTTCCCAGATATTTTTCGATGGTCTTGGCCTTCGCGGGAGATTCCACGATGACCAGGCTCTGTTTTGCCATAGTTACCTCCAAAACTTTGCGCGGGAACAAAATAATATTTATTCGAGAAGCGTTACAGCGCGGATGTACCGCTTTCCGCTGCACTGCGTCACATATTGGTCGATCTCCAGCATGGTCAGCGCCGACAGCACCCGCCGAGCGGGCAGCTCCGTCAGCTCGATCAGGTCGTCCACCTGTATGGGCCGGTCGGTCAGGGTTCGCAGAAGAAGGATCTGGTCATCGGTCAGTCCAGCGCTCTTTAAAGAAAGGGATGGCAAAACCGGCTGGGCCGCCTCCGTCGGCTGGCCGGGCTGCTTCTCCAGCAGTTCCGGCGCGGGACGGGTCTGCCCGCGAAGTTTACCCGGAAATTGGGCCTCGTAATCCCGCAGGATGTCCCACGGCTCCGCAGCCACACCCGCGCCGTCCCGGATCAGGCGGTTGCAACCCCTGCTGTTCTCGGCGTAAATGGGACCGGGAACTGCGAATACGTCGCGCCCCTGATCCAGAGCCATTCCGGCTGTGATCAGCGCGCCGCTGCGCACCGGCGCCTCCACCACCAGCGCGGCGACGCTCAGACCGGACATGATACGGTTGCGGATGGGAAAATGGCCGGGAAGGGGCTCCGTCCCCGGCGGATACTCGGAAATCAGGCAGCCCACGGCAGCTACATCATCGTAGAGCCAGCCGTTTTCCCTGGGGTAGATCACATCGACGCCGCCGCCCAGTACGCCGATGACAATGCCCCCCGCCCGCAAAGCACCCTGCGCCGCGGCGGAATCAATTCCCCGGGCAAGGCCCGTGACCACAACGGCCCCGCCGTCCGCCAGCCCAAAGGCAAGGTCCTCCGCGCATCGGATCCCGTAAGGCGACGCTTTCCGCGTCCCCACCACAGCGATGGCGGGAAGCTCGTCCACTGCGGGAAACCGACCCCGGATGTACAGGAGGCAAGGCGGGTCGTAAATGCTCCGGAGCCGGATGGGATACGCCGCGTCGTGGAGCGTCAGGAGCTGAAGGTCCAGACGATCACAGTCTGCCAGAATCCGATCTGCTTCGGTCAGGTCCTTGTTCTTCAGGACCTCCGCCTCCTGCCGGGTAATACCCTCGGTCAGCAAAATTTCACCCTCGTCGGCGTAATAGACGTCCTCCGGTGTACGGAAATGCTCCAACAGGGCAAGCCGGGTCTGATTTCCGACGCCCTCGCATCGGGATAGCCACACCCAATATTTCAGCATGGACATATCCGTCCCTCCTTCACTTCCGGCCCCTGGCCATCTCCCACAGCAGCGCCGCAGCGGCGGCCGCCGCGTTCAGGGATTCGCAACGGTCGTTCATGGGAATTTTAACCGTTGCGCTGCAAAGTGTCAAAACCTCATTTGAAAGTCCCCGTCCTTCGCTTCCGATGGCGGCGGCGGCCCGGGTATAATCCATATCCCGGATATCCCGCGTGTCGGCCCGCAGCGCCGCGCCGTACAGTGGGATGCCGCTGCGCTTCAGCAGCGTGGCCGCCTCCATGGCGTCACAGATCCAAACCGGGCAGCGGAATACCGCGCCCATGCTGGCCCGCAGCGTTCTGGGGTGATAGAGGTCGGCGCAGCCGTTCACCAGAAACAGACCATCCGCCCAAAAAGCATCCGCCGTCCTGAGAATCGTTCCCACGTTGCCGGGGTCCTGCACTCCGTCCAGCACCACATACCGGCTTCCGTCCAGCCTTTCCGGCAGCACGGCCTCCCGTATCCGGCACACGGCCAAAACACCCTGAGGCGTTTTGCTTGGGGCGACGGAGGCCATCACGTCCTCCGGCACCTCCACCGCCCGAACAGAGGGCGGCAGCTCCCCAAAAGCCTGCCCCGGCGTGGTCACCACTGCATCCACCATCTCCGGAGCCCAGCGGAGAGCTTCCTCCGTCAGCTTCGGGCTGTCACAGAGGAAGCGTCCGATCTCGCGGCGGTATTTGCCGTCCGCCGCGAGTTTTCGGAGCTGGAGGCAGAGCGGATTCTTTCTGCTGGAGATTCTCTCCATGTCCTCTCCTCCTTCTCCAAATTTACTTGATACATTATTATAAACAAGTCCCAATTTTAATACAAAAGTGAGTATATCATACGCCGCTGGAAGATTCAAGTCAACGCTTTTACATGGAATCGCGGTTTTTCCGCAGGGAAACCACGTAAATGCGGGCAGTCAATTCACCTTTATCTCGATCTGGGCAGCGCGCAGTACGCCCGCCCCGCAGAGCGCGGCAAACAGCTGGTCCCTGCGGCAGCCGAAGGGCAGCTGGTCCTCCAATGCAGGGAGTGTCAAGGTCACATTTTCCGGAAGCTCCGCACCGTCATAGAGCGCCAGCACCACGGCGCTGTGCAGCTCCGGCCTTGGGGCAAACAGCAGCGCGGCCTCCGCCTCAGACAGCTGTCCGGCATTGGGCCGCAGAATCAGCGACACCCCAAATTCCCGCCGCAGCTGCCGGGCCAGCTCCTCCCCGCCGTCCGGGACATCCAACAGCACATAGCGATAACGCAGGCACAGCTCCGTCACCGCCCTCACCAACTCCCCGGTGAGCCGGTCGGCGCAGACCGCCGCCGTGGATGCGCCGGAAAGTCCTTTGGCCGCGATTTCCGCCCGGAGCCACTCCACCGCAAGACTCCGGTACAGCGGCAGCACCTCCACCGGATAAATGCCGTGCTTCGTAAAAACCGCCTCATACGGGAAATTTTCCGGAAACACCGCCCGGGTAATCCCCAGCTTTTGAAGCTTTTTTGCCGCCGAAACCGCCCGGCGGTGCAAAACAGCAGTGGGAGTGTTTTTCCGCCGCAGCAGGTGCACCCCCAAAAACCGCATCCGCAGAATCGCCTGTTCCTCCGCCCGCCGGGGCGCTCTTTCCTCCGTCCATGCCACAAATCCAATCATGCGAACCTCCCTGCGTTCCCGTGGGAAAATCGGAGCGGACTTCCCCGCGCCGGAGCGGGCCGCGTGACCGGACGCAGCAGCCCTCCCGTCCCATTTCTATGGGACGGGAGGGCTGCTTATGCGAAAAAATCATCCGGCCAGCGTATAGCCGGTGAGATATTTCAGGGGATTGATGCGCACACCGTTCTCTGATATCTCAAAGTGGAGATGGGGGCCGGTGGAGTTTCCGGTGGAGCCGGTGATGCCGATGGCGTCGCCCTGCTTCACGTTGGTTCCGGCCGAGACGCTGAGGCTGCTCATATGCCCGTATAGCGTCGTATTGCCGCTGCCATGGGAGATCACCACGTAATTTCCATAAGAGCTGGAGCGCTGCGCAATGAGGACGGTACCCGCCTTAGCGGCGTGGACCGTAGTGGTATAGCCCACTCTTCCGATGTCCACGCCCTTGTGATTGGTGGACCCGATGCCGCCGGGGGACGCCCGTCCGCCAAAGGTGGAGGTAACGTAATGGCTGTCCACCGGCCAGATGTATCCCCCAAGCGCCGCGTTGGAGACCTTTCCGCCATTGGCGGCGGCCTGTTCCTCCGCCAGCTTCCGGCTCATATCCTGAATACGCTTCTGGATAGCCTCTTCTTCCTCTGCCAGACCGTCGATGGCAGCCTCTGTTTCATCCTGGTTGGAGGCCAACTGCTGGATCAGCTGGTTGGCCTGCTTCCGCTGAGATTCGAGCGCGGACTTTTTGGACTCCAGATCGGTCTTCGCCGCCTCCGAGTCGGCCTTGGAAGATTGCAGCGACGCTTCTTTTTGCGAGATTTCATCCTGAAGCGCCTTTAACTGGTCGATCACCGCCTGATCGGCGTTCATAATCTCGTTCACCGCGTCCAGTCGATCCAGCAGGTCCGAGAAGTTGTCGGCCTTAAAAAGAACGGCCCAATAGCTGACGCTTCCCTCCTCCTCCATGGCCCGCACCCGGCGGCAGAACAGCTCGTACTGGGCGGCCTCCCGCTCCTGCGCGTCGGCCAGCTCCGCCTGGGTCTGGGTGATCAGCTGGGCATAAGTGGATATTTGGCTCTCCACGTTGCTGATCTCCTTCTCCTGCACGGAAATCTGCTGGTCCAGCAATTCCTTTTTCTGCATGACCTCCGCCTTATCGTCGGACAGGGACGCCAGCTTTGCCTGCAGCGCTTTTTTCTGACCGGTCAGGTCGGATGCGTTGCCTTTCAGCGCGTCGATATCCGCCTGAGTCACCGCGCTCACCGGCTGGGGCAGCACCGCCGCAGTGCAGATCACCATCAGGGCCATCAATCCCGCCGCGATGCGCTTCATCGGTCTCATCAATTTTCTCTCCTTTACCATGAAAACGCTTTGCTTATACCTGTAGGAACCGTCGGATGGCGGAGAGGCTTCCCCCCACACCGATCACGACTCCGGCAATCAAAAATGTGGCCGCCACGGGAACCCACAGCTGTCCAAAGTTCACCACGCTGATGAGCTGGAGCGTATCGCTGCTCTCCACGCCCCGAGTCACCGCCTCATACAGTGCCCACTGCAAAAGGAACGCAATCACCGCCCCGGTAAAGCCCAGCATGAAGCCCTCGTACACAAAGGGCCAGCGAATAAAGCTGTTGGTGGCGCCCACCATACGCATGATGGCGATTTCCTCACGCCGGTCAAAGGTAGTGAGCTTGATGGTGTTGGAGATGATGAACACAGACACCACCAGCAAGATGACGATCAGCGTCATGCAAACCACCGTGGCAATGTTCCGCACGGTGATCAGCCCGTCGGAGATCTCCTCATAAGCGGTGACGCTGGCAATCCCTTTCACCTTCTCCAAGGCCTCTTTTGTCTCGCCGGTGAGTTGAATATTCACGGTCTTAACGGCGTACCGATCCCGGAGAATCTGCGGGTCCAGATCCTGAAACAGCGTTTCGTCGGCGTATTTCTCCTGAAACTCCTTCATTGCCTCTTCCCTGGTGATAAAGGTGACGGAGGCTACATTGGGCTGCGCCTCGATCTCCTTTTGGAGCATCCGCGCCTGTTCGGTGGTATAGCTCTCGTCCACATAGGCCAGCATTTCGTTGTCCTTCTCCATGTCCTTGAGCTGCTGGTTTGCGTTCACTGCGACCAGCGTGAAGGTACCCATAATCAGGAGACAGGCCACGGTAATACCAATAGCCGCGAAGGACATGAACCCATGGCTGAACATATTGGAAATACCCTCGCGAAAAAAATAGCCATAACTATGCTTACCCATGGATATGTCCTCCCACATAGCCGCCGACAGAATCGTTTACAATCCGACCGCCATCGATGGTTACGACGCGCTTTTCAAAGCGGTCCACCAAGTCTTTTTCATGAGTGACGACTACCACGGTCGTCCCCAGCGAGTTGATTTTCACCAGCAGCCGCATCAGCTCCAATGACCGCTCCGGGTCCAGATTGCCGGTAGGTTCGTCGGCGATGATGGTGGTAGGGTTATTCACCAGCGCCCGGGCGATGGCCACGCGCTGCTGCTCGCCTCCTGACAGCTCCGTGGGGTAGTGAGTGGCCTTCTCCTCTAGTCCCACCAGCTTCAAAACGTAGGGGATGCGCTTGCGAAGCTCCTTCTCGCCGGCCCCCACGGCCCGCATGACAAAGGCCAGGTTATCATACACTGTTTTCTTTTCGATCAGGCGGAAATCCTGAAAAATAACGCCTACCGTCCGCCGCATGATGGGCAGCTGCTTGTCGGTGATATTGCTGACGGAAAAGCCATTGATCATAATGCGGCCGCAGCTTGGTTCCACCTCTCCGGTAAGAAGCTTAATAATGGTGGATTTTCCAGCCCCGGAGGGACCCACCAGAAACAGGAACTCGCCGTCCTCGATGGTGAGGGTGATGCCCCGGATAGCCTGAGTCCCATTGTCATACTCCATTTCCACGTCCTTCAGACGGATCATACACGCACCTCGCTCCATTTCAGTCGGCTCGCCAGAATTTCATTTTCGGACTGGTCGACATAAATCTACAATCGAATACATTATATATGGTTTTTTTTCATCATGCAAGTAGAAATATGCCGCTATATTCGTAGAGATCTTGAACAGCTTTTGGTACCTGCATTTGTACAGTCCCGCTGGCCTTTACAAAAAAGGAAGGCGGCTGAATGCCGCCTTCCCCGGGTTTTCTATATAGCACGGCCTTCCGCGCTGCGCCGGAAAAATTACAGGTTCATATGCAGCCCTAAAAAGTGCGGCGGACTTTTTCAGGGCCCGCGGTTCAGTTCAGCCGCACTTCCTTTGCCATTTCGGGCTTAAAATAGCCCTTCATATCATATTTGTTGTACCCCGAATAGTCGGATAGCGTCCGTCCCTCCAGCGAGTAGCTGCGGATGAAACGCTTGCCGTCCACCGAGGTCCAGTTCTCCGCGTCCCAGCTCAGATATCCGTCCTCGTCGGTCTGTTTTTCGGCGAACAACAGGTCCACCTGCCGGTTGTGGTTGGCCACCAGGTCCACCAGGTTTTCCCAGCTCAGGTCCTTTTCGCACTTTTCGATGATGTCGTTGACTTTCATGCGTTCCTCCCTCAGCCCACGTATCCGGCTTTTTTCAGGATTTCCAGTGCTTTTCCGTAATTTGCCTCACTCATCATGACCAGCGGTCCGGTGCAGCCCATGCCGCTTTCGGCATAGATACCGGCCTTCCACAGCAGCTGCACGGCATCCTCCAGATCCATGACCTCAATGCCGGGAATGCTGGCCGTGACCGGTTCGGCGGGCGGAGCCTTCACGGTCTCTTCCACGGCCGCGGCGGGCTTGGCGGACGCCTTGCGGGCCTCCAGAATCCTGTTCAGTCCCGCCTTTTCCGCCTTGTCAAACTCCCGCTTTGCCACGTCAAACACCTTGCCCCGCACCAGCTGGGCGGCAAATTCCAGCGCGTTTGCGATCAGCGGCGCCCCGGAGGCCCGGGAGATAATCAGGATCAGCTTTTCATAGCCCTTGCCGATGCCGGGACCATAGCCGTAGCCGGTGGCCTCGAAGCTGCCGCCGGTGGTATAGGCGGAGAGCATTTTGATGAGGACATTGCCCGTCAGGGAGTCCGTCACCAGAATGTCCGGCGTGCCCTGAAGCACATCGTTGCCCCGCATCACTGCGCCGCCGTCCGCTCGCGCAGACTCGGCAAACCGAAAATCGTAGCCGCCCTCCTGAAGCTGTCTGAGCGCCATCTCCGTCTGCCGCGCGCCGTCCACGTTCAAAATGCCCACGGTGGGGTTTTCCACACCGCCGGCCTTGGCGGCAATGATGCCATAGACCGCGTTTTTGATCATACCCTCGATCCGGTCGGCGCTGGAGGTACCGGTGGTATTGGCGATGAACATCTCCTTACCTTTGCCGGGAGTAACGACCCGGCCCACAGTGGATACACCGATGGGGAAAGGAAAGTGCATGGTCACGGCACCGTCCACCTCATGGCTTTCCACCATCTGCTCCATTTTCCGGTGGCCCTCGTCCGCGTCCGAGACCTTTACGGTCGTAACGCCCTCAGCTTCCAGTGTGCCGATATAATACACGTCCACGCCCCGCTTCGCCGCCATCTGCGCGGCAGCCATGGTATTTTCCTCGCCGTGCTCGCTGCCCATACCGGTCAGGGCAATTTTGGGACGTACGCCATAGGACCCGTTTTCCAGCCCTTCCGCCATCTCTAAAAAGGTCTTGGCAATGGTCTTTTCCAGATTACTCATGCCGCACCCCGCTCAATCCGCCTGCGACAGCAATGTCGCCGCGAACTCCTTCATGGCCTTGGCAATCAGGCTCTTGACCTGCTCCTCGCTGACGCCGCCCTGAGCGGCCTCTTCGCCGGAGTTTTTCTGGATGACGAAGGAGACGCCGTCAAACAGATTGGTCATGCGGCCCAGGAACAGCGAACCCTTGCCGATAATCATGACCCGGTTGATTTTACCCGCCAGCAGATCCTCTCTGGCAAAGCCCACATAGGGTACGCCGGAGGGGATGTGGCCCTGGGTGGGCGCCCAGCCGGTGAGGCCGTGCTCCGCCGGGAACTTCATGAGGTCCGCCTTTTCAATCTCACCCCGCTTCACCGCCAGCGCCGCGATCATCTTGTAGTTTGCCAGAGGCACGTCGCCTGCGCCGGCGGGCTTCGTAATATCGGGGTTTTGCATCTCGGGGGAGTATTTATCGATGTCGGTGATCTTCAATCCCGCCCGATCCAGCGGATCGGTGACGAGGCTGGAGATGACCGCCTGAGGCGCGGAGCCGGTACCCACGGTGTGGCGGCCCAGCAGTTCCAGATTGATCTCGGGGTTGACGCCATCGTTTTGCGTAATCACGACGGCGAAGCCGCCGATCATGTCCTCCATAATGGGAAGGCCCTTTTTCACGTGGTCCTTCCCGTTCATGCCCAGCTTCGCAGTGCAGCCGCCGGCGGTGACGACAACGGTCTTGTACGCGCCGGAGGCGACCAGTGCGGCGGCCTCGATCATGGCGTGAGAAGGTGCGGCGCAAAAACCCCGGACGTCGGAGCCGGTGGCATGGGAAAGGCCCGCGATCTCCGCGGCAGACTTGGCGAAGTTTCCGCCGCCCCGCTGATTCATGTCGCCGCAGGCTTCCTCCGCGCAGTCAATGACATACTCCACCTCGGTCTTGTCGATTCCCGCATTCTTCACGGTGGACAGCAGCGCCAGGACGGAGGATGCCTTGGACACCAGATTTTCAAGTATTACGTGGGCGGAGAGGTTCACGTCGATGTCGTGGGCGCGGTTCACGCAGCCCACCAGATTGCCGTGGTGGTAGAGTCCTTCGGAGTGCTCTTCTTCCACCAGACGCGCCACCTCGGCCCCGTCTACACCGTCGTTGATGCGTGCCATAATTGTTTCATCAATCAAGGGATTGGAGGCCAGCGCCTCCTTATAGGCGGCCACAAAGTCCCTGTCCAGCTTCACCAGATCGAACACGTCACAGCTTTGCATCAGCAGTAAAAACTCCTCCTGCGGCATGATCTGTCCGAACTTGCCGTACCGGTCGTTTACGTCGCAGGTCTTGTCGCACCAGGGCTGCTCCACGGCGGCCAGCTCCCCGGGGGTCTTGTTGCCAATGTAGACCTGGTTGGGCCAATAGGACAGTGCCTGCTCAAAGCTGCGGATGTGCTTGGGCAGCTCCTTCAAATACTCGCTGTTGGGGTTGACGATCCGCTCAGTGGTCTGGGTGGTGCCGTTGTGCAGCACCATGTCGGGCGTGTGGACCAGAATATAGCCCGCGCCTTTGATGACACTTTTCATGAAAAACTACCATCCTCTCTGCATTTCAAAATAGAACTCCGCTCTGTTTTGGTGCCTTTCGGCCTCCGCTGCGGAGAGGCGCGGAAAAATTCCACTCTCCGCACTTCTCCCCGGCGGCCGCCTGGCGTCTCCTGGGGAAAAGCGGAGGAGCGGCGGCTATTGCCGCCGCTCCCGCCGTGTTCCGGATCAATACTTGCAGTACTGCTCACGGATGGTGGTCATCTCGTTGACAATATCGTCAACATCCAGAACCATTTCCATCATGCTGATCTGCTCTTCATAGATAGCCTCATCAAATTCCGCTTTGATTTCAGGCTCGCACACGTGATAAACCTTGAGTCCCAACTGGACTCCTGTCAATGGACCGGCATAGGTCGGGTCACCGTTGGTAACCGTCTCAGCCGCAAGGCCGGAAGCCTCGCCCTCAGCTGCGCCCAGAAGAACGACGACGTTCTCGGGGCCATACTGCTCGGCAAATTCCTTAACCCGCTTCTGATTTTCCAGATCCATTGCACCAGCGGCCGTTCAGACGAAGCACTCCGTTGAGGAAAACACAACTTCAGCGCCGGCGCTCTTGGCGCAGGCCTCGATGGCCTGGCCGGGGATACCGTCACGGTCGCCGATGATGACAACCTTTTTACCCGCTAAAATGCCCATGTTTCTGTTCCTCCTTTTCTGTAAGATTATAGTCAGCCGGATAAAATGTCCTCCGGCCTGCTACCTGTTTCAGGGTCTTCAAAGGGCACTCAGTTTTCTCTCGATCACACGTATTTTTTGATCATTTCCTCCACGTTCTCCGGCGTGGCGTCGTCTTTCACGCAGGAGTCGATCATCTCGCCGTTTTCATACACGGCGATGACTGGCAGGCCCAGAATCTTCTGGCCGATGGCCAGCCGCCGCGCCTTGGTGGTGTTCAAAGCGCAGAATTTCAGGCTGTCGCCGCCGTACTTCTCCGCAAACTCATGGACGTGGGGCATCAGGGCGGCGCAGGGAACGCAGCCGTCGCCGTAGAAGTCCACGACAACCTTGCAGGGGGCCTGAAGCACCTCGGCTTCAAAGTTCGTCTTATCCAGTTCCAGCATATTCTATCTCTCCTTTTATTTCAGGTTGGCAATATAATGCTCGGCCTGCATGGCGGCGATGGCGCCGTCGGCGGCGGCGGTGACCACCTGCCGCAGGCTCTTTACCCGCAGGTCCCCCGCGGCGAACACACCGGGGAGGTTGGTATGCATATTGTCGTCGGTCTTAATATAGCCGTTTTCCATGTCCAGCAGACCTTCGAACAGCTTTGTATTGGGCAGCAGGCCAATGAACCCGAACAGGCCGAACATTCCGTCTTCCTCGTCTGCCTCGATGGTGGTCAGCTCACCGGTCTTGGTATTTCGGACGATTATCTTGGAGAGAATCTCGTCGCCGTCCGCCTCGTCCACCACGGTGTCCCACAGGAAGTTCATCTTGGGATTGGCGAATGCCTTCTCCTGAATCGACTTGGCGGCCCGCAGCTCGTCGCGGCGGTGGATCACGGTGACCTTCCGGGCAAATTTGGTGAGGTACATGGCCTCTTCCACAGCGGCGTCGCCGCCACCCACCACGTAAACCTCAAAATCCTCAAAAAACGCCGCGTCGCAGGTGGCGCAGTAGGAAATCCCCTTGCCCATGTATTTGGCCTCGTTTTTACAGCCGATGGGCCTGGGGAACGCACCGGTGGCCAGGATCACGGTCTTTGCCAGGTATTCGCCCTTGTTACCCGTCAGCTTCTTCACGTCGCCGCCAAGGTCCACGGACTTGATCACATCGCCGACCCGCTCCGCGCCGAACTTTTTGGCCTGTTCCGTCATCCGGGCAATGAGGGACGGGCCGCTCTCGCCCTCCAGCTGCTGCCCGGGATAGTTTTCGATTTCATTGGTGATGGCGATCTGTCCGCCATCCTGACCCTTTTCAATGATGAGGGTATCCAGACGGCTACGCCCGGCATACAGCCCCGCTGTCAGTCCCGCCGGACCCGCGCCCATCACGATCACGTCATAGATTTTGCTCATTTGCTTCACCGCTCCTATTATCGCTCCCCCGCGGCGGCCGGTCGGACCGCCGTGGGGGCGATGTTTAAGTTCGATCAGACCTCAAAAATGGTCTGATCCTCGATCTCGGTGGTCAGCGCCTCCAGAGCGCGGATCACCAGCTTCTTGCGAAGAGCGTACTCCTCCTCGGGAGTGAGGGAGGGATTGCCGAGAGGATGGGGAATTGCAATGGTGGGAACGATCCGGTTGGCGCCCACCGTCATGGAGATTGGAGTAATTGTGCACATATGCACCACGGGGATACCCGCGCGCTCAATCTCTTTAACCATCGTTGCACCGCAACGTGTGCAGGTACCTCATGTGCTGGTCATGATGACCGCGTTTACGTTGGCCTGCAGGAGCTTTTGGGCATACTCGGCGGCAAACTTCTTGGCGGAGGCCACAGCGGTGCCGTTTCCGACGGTGGCGTAATAATAATCGTGGAGCTTGCCGATCTTGCCTTCCTTCTCAAGCTCCCGCAGCACGTCCACAGGAAGGACGCGGTTGGGGTTCTCGTTGGCATAGACCGGATCGTAGCCGCCGTGGGCGGTCTCGTAGGTCTCGCTGGTCAGCTTCTCCACGCCTTTGATGCAGTATTCACCGTAATGAGAGGCGGAGGAGGACTCAATGTGGTCGGGGTTGCCCTTGGGAACGATGCCGCCGGAAGTACAAAGGGCGATGGTCGCCTTACTGAGGTCCTTGACCGCCTTGTTGGGAGCCACACGGTCGAAAGAGGGCATGGGATACTCGGTGGTGAAGGGCTTTTCCGCCAGCTTTGACAACAGCATATCCACGGCGCGCTTGGACCCGCGCTCTTTCTCAAAGAAGTTGCGGCGGATTCCGTTGGGCATATAGCCCTCCTCGCAGGAGGCACCGAGGGCCTCGCCCTTCATCAGCTTCATGGCCAGCTTTGCCATGGTGGGGGCGGCCTTGCGCATACCGGCGGCGCTGTTGGTGGTGGCAACAATCAGGACCTTCTCCTTCAGGTCCGCGCCGGGGTTTTCCTCATACATACCGGTCAGAACCGGGATTCCCAGCTCGTCCTGAACAACCTGGCACACATTGGCGCAGGCATAACCGTAACGTCCGGCGTTGAACGCGGGACCGGCGATAAACAGATCGGGCTTTGCCTCCTTGACCCACTCCAGAACCTGCGCCTTGGCGTCCTTCTCATGCTCGGCAAAATAGGAATCGCCGCAGACAATAGTCTGCACAATCTCCGCTTCGCCCTTCCATGCCTGATTGAAGGCAAGGCCGGGACCGACATGGCCTTCCCGCAGCTCGGGAGGCACGTGGGCCATTTCCTCGCCGCCGATGTTGGCGAAAAACTGGTTGATATAGTGTACGACACGATAACTCATGCTCTTGTCCTCCTTTCCTTATCTTGCGCTCAGGCAGTTGAAGCCTATCTCGTTGGTGGCACCGGTGATGACCTGAATCTCCGCCTCGATGGACCCGTCGGGCCGCAGAGAACCCGCGTGGCCGCCGGCGATCTTATCCACATAGTCCAGCGTGCCGATCACCTTGTCCATCGGGGGCAGAATGATAACCTCGTTGGCGTTGCCGCCTGTGACAACCGCGTCAGCCAACGGATCGGCGTCGGCAAGGGACTGGGACTTTCCGTCCTGACCGGCATACTCGTCGGTGACCAGAACGGTCTTGACGCCCTTTTGCTCCGTCTTCTTGCAGTTCATGATCAGGTCAGTGTCGGGATTGCCGAAGCCCTCCTCGGAAATGATGACGCCGTCCAGATCCAGCATCCCGGCCAGCTTGGACGCCCAGTCGGAGGAGCGCTGCTTGTCGGCCAGATACACATTCTCGTTGGTGATGATATTGCAGACATAATTCAGCGTCTTGCCGTGCTGCGCGAACAGATCGGCCACCACGGGGTTGTTCTGATGATGGTAAGTGGTATTCTTGTCGCAGGCGGACACGCAGTTACCGGAGATGATGGCGCCGTCCATGGTCTCGGTTGGATTGATCAGTGTGGAGATAATCTTCTTTGCATCCACTCCGTAGACATATGTGTCGTGCAGCAGGCCCTGACTCTGGAGCATATGGACGTAGGCCACGCGGGGAAGGTCGGGGAGCTTTTCAATGCCCTCCTTGATGCCGTAGGTCTCGAACTCCTGCGTCTCGTCGGGGGTAAGGCTGCGGCCCAGCTCGCCCACGAACGTGGCGGCCCGGAGGCCGGCGATGCGGACGGCATGTTCGTACTCATGCTGATGGACGCCCTCCACGGGCTCGCACACCAACACCAGATTTAAAAGCTTTGAGAATGGGGTGTAATCCGCGCCGGGACCGGACATGTCGATGATGCCCTCCTGGAAGCCGACGATCTTACCCGCGGTGACGATGGCCATTCCCCGCAGGACATGGGTCTTGCCGGAGCCGACGGTATCCACCTTTGCAATCACGCCGGGAAACTCGCCGCCGGGGCCCTCGACCTTCACACGGGGCTCAATGACGTCCTTCACCGGAGTGATGCGCACACTCTCGCCGGGCTTTGCGATGTCGAAGTGCGCCGCCTTGACACAGGCCTTCACGTCGTCGTCCTGGAATATGAAGTCCTTTACTTCATCGGCATTGACGTAAAGCGTTCCGCTTTCTACCTTGCATTCCTTTGAAAATTGAATGTCCCTGATCTGAATAAAACCCAATTCCAATTTCAAAGTGAGCACCTCCTTTTCATTTTTTATTGGTCGCGTTACTAAGACCCGCCGCAGCGTCATAGCCCAAGGCGCCGGAGAGCAGGGTATAGTCGATCAGTTGGAAATCCTCCAGCACCTTCCGGGTGAGCGTCCGGCTCTGGGGACTGAACTTGTCGCAGACCTCGATGCTGCCCGCGATGATCTGCGCTTGTTCCGGGGAAAACTCATTGGGTTTCTGAGACACCACCACGGATTTATAAGGCGTCTCATTGGGCTTCACACTGCCCGCCAGAGGGTGTGTATACAGAGTATGCCCATTGTAGACCATGTCCCTCGCCTTCACCAGAACCTCCCGAAGGGTCAGGTCCTCAAAGAATTGGACGGCATACCGCCCCTCCATACAGGTTTTTACCAGCGGGTTATTGGTGAGAATCAAATAATGACGGTCGCTTAGCGTTTCCCATCCCCTCTTTCTTCCGTGGGTTTTAGAAAAGCAAAAACAGGATCAGGCAATACAAGTCCTGTATTGCCCGACCCTGTTGATTTACCTGAGAGATTCCCCGCGGATGCGGGTTGCTCCTTCGGCGCTTTCGCTTTCCAGAGTGTAGTCGGGTTGCAGTCCTTTTTGCCTGAGATGTTCATACCACGCCGGCAAGCTGCGATACTTATTCCTTCGGCCCCGCCACAAAATGGGCAGATCTCCTGCAACCGTCATCCACATAATTCAATTTTCCAAATGGAGACCCTGCCCCATGTACATTTTCATTTTAAGCTCCTCCTTCGATGCGGCGCAAGAAAAGAATTAGATTTATAGATTTTATCTATAAATTCTTTTCGGCAAATTGACGGGACTATTTTATATGGGGATTTTTTACTTTTTATATAAAAAAAGCAGACTTTGTTGAATTTTTCACACTTTTTTTCGGATTTACCGTCATATTGCAGTAATATTCCAAAAAATTTTCCGCATATTTTCTGCGTTTTGTACAATTCATTTTCACTGTTCTGAATTCCGATGGTAAAATTGTTCCGCGAAACGATAGAAAACCTGGGCAGACGGGGAGAGTATACTGTTTTTCCGGCGGAGGATATAGAGCTTCCGCCGGATCTTGACCGCAGGCAGTTCGATGACCAGCAAGTTTCCATGCTCCTCCGCCGCGCTTCTGGAGAGAACGGCGATTCCGGCCCCCTCCTCCACCAGCCGTTCCACCTCCTCGTTGGAAGATGCCTGAGCGGCGATTCGGATTCCGGCCGGGTCCACCCCCATAGCCCGCAGGAACAGCCCAGTCTCCCGTCTGGTACCACTGCCCTCCTCCCGGACCACAAACGGCTCGCTGGCGATGCGCCGCAGGGAGGCGCCCTCATGCCGGTAGGCCCGGTACCTCGGCATGTCCGGTGCAACCATCACCAGGTTGTCGTCGGCGAACTCCCGGGCAATGCACTTGCCGTCTGAGAGCGTTCCGCAGAATCCCAACTCCGCCTCCCGAGCCGTCACCTGCTCCACCGCACCGGCGCTGTCCGTCATGCGCAGATCAAACTTCACATCGGGATACCGTTTTTGAAACGCCGTTATCGTCCGGGGCAGGAAATACCGTCCTGGAATTGAGGAAGCGGCCACGGTAACCGTGCCCGACAATTCCGTTGCGAACCGATACAGCTCTTCCTTCGCCTTCTGCCGCAGGTCCAACATCTGCCGTGCGTATTCAAATAGGATCCGCCCGGCCTCCGTTGGGCCTGCCTCGCGGGTGGTGCGGGCGATCAGCGTCAGGCCCAGTTCCCGTTCCAGCGCTGTCACATGGGCGCTGACGGTGGGCTGGCTGACATGGAGCAGCTCTGCCGCCCTTGAAAAGCTGCCTGTCTCCACCACGCGGGAGAACGCCTCCAATTGCCGAAGCTCCATGGATTCCTCCTTCTGCGGGCCATTCCGCAATCAGAATCGCTGACAAAAACAGGACGCCGCGCATCTGCGCGGCGTCCTGTGGCGGGAATATGTGGGAATCGAACCCACCTGGGCAGCTCTTCACCACCCTCACCGGTTTTGAAGACCGGGGGGCACACCAGCACCCATCTACTCCCACGAAAAGTCGCCGTTCTTCGCGGCCGACGGCGCTATTATAACACGCCCATTTAGAAATGGCAACCCCCAACCTGCAGCGCGGGCGCACGCCTTTTCCGTCCGTTCCTCCCGAGTCTCCTGAAAAGGTGCGCCTCGCGGTTTCTACTGAAATTCCTCCGTCAAAAACTGCCGGTTCATAAGGCGGCGGAGGTCACCATCCTTTTTTGTCACGTGGAAGCGGTCCAGATATTCCAGGATCGCCAGCGCGTACTTTCGAGAGGTCCCCAGCGCGTCCCTCAGCTCCGCAAGCGTGATGGTCTCGTGCTCTTCGAAATGGTTTCTGACAACGCCGCAAACCCGCTGATAGGCGTCCCTGTGATAGCAGATCTGGGGCGAGAGCATCACCAGCTCCCCGCCGGAGAGGACACTGTCCAGCACCTGCTTCGCGTCGGCCTTCTCGTTGGGCTGAAACTGGGCCATAATCTCTTCCGTGGCGGCTGGCTCGATGTCCGCCCTGCGATAGCTCTCCAGCAGCCGGTCCCGGATAGCGTTCTGTTTTTTTGTAAAATGGACGGAAAATTCCGCCAGCGCGTATCGATCCGCCACGCGGCGGATACATCCCTCGGCACAAAGTTCACCCAGAAGGGCGTCCGCCGTGGTCTGCTCCATGGATTTGAACAGTTTCTGCCGCAGCTCGGCGGCCTTCATTCCCGCGTGGAGGGGGTTCTTCCGGTGATAGTCCTCCAGCAGTGCCTGACAGGCGTCCCGCACGCCGTCCATAACCTCCGCCGCAGCGAAACGGTTTGGCAGCGGTTCCACCAGACGGCCCACGGCGACCAGCTCCCGGAGCTGCAACTCCAGCTCCGGCGCTTCCATTCCCAGCTTGTCTGACAATTTGCCGCCGTCAGGCAAGGCCGTCCCGAACTCCGCCGTCACCTGAATAATTCTCTCGCCGCTGGACCCGCTCTCCCGAATCTTCAGCGCCTCCATCACAGCGGGAACATTGCGCCGGTGCCTCGGCGGCGCGTCGTCCAGAATCATCCCTCCACCGATGGTCTCCATCGGCGAGAGAAAGCGAATCACGAACCGGTCCCCGTTTTTCGAGGCGATGGGCTCCGTCAGCCGCAGCTGCGCGTAGCAGCTCTCGCCGGGGTTCAGGCTGTCCCGATCCAGCAGCACGATCTTGGCCAGCAGCACCGCCGCACCGTGGTACAGATGGACCTGGGAATCATTTAAAATCACCCTCTGGGAGTCCCGCAGATTTTGAAGCCGGACGTCCAGCATCCGAGATATGCGGACGCTGCCGGGCCTCGCCACCGCGTCGCCCCGCTGCACGTCTGTTTTCTTCAGTCCCGCCAAATTCACCGCCACCCGCTGTCCGGCGTAAGCGGTCTCCACGTCCTTCCCGTGGACCTGCAAATTCCGGATGCGGGTCTTCGCGCCGGATGGCACCAACTCCGCCGGGTCTCCCTCGTGCATGGCCCCTTCGATGAGAGTTCCGGTGACCACCGTGCCAAAGCCGTCCACGGAAAACACCCGGTCCACGGGCAAGCGGAACGGCACCCGCAGATTTTTCTCATGTGCATGCAGCACCAGCTGGTGCAGGGCCTCCTTCAGCTCCGGGATCCCCTGTCCAGTATAGGCGGAGACGGTGTGGATGGGCTTACCCTCCAAAAATGTTCCTCTCACCCTTTGGGCAATCTCCTCCTGCATCATCTCCAGCCACTCCGGGTCCACCATATCGGCTTTTGTGATGACCAAAAGACCGTCCTTAATTCCAAGCAAAGTCAAAATGCCCAGATGCTCCACAGTCTGGGGCATAAATCCCTCATCTGCGGCCACCACCAGCAAGGCAAGATCAATACCGCCGGCGCCTGCCAGCATATTTTTGATAAATTTCTCATGGCCTGGCACATCTACGACGCCCGCCTGCGTTCCGTCCCCAAAATCCAGATGGGCGAAGCCCAACTCGATGGTGATTCCCCGCTTCTTCTCCTCTTGAAGGCGGTCGGTGTCGATACCGGTCAAAGCCTTGATGAGCAGGGTCTTGCCGTGGTCCACATGGCCTGCGGTGCCGATGATGACATGCTTCATAGGGCAGTCTCTGCCAAAGCCTGTACGATGCAGGCAAACTCGTCTTCCCGCAGGGTGCGCATGTCCAGCAGATAGCGGTCATGGGTGATGCGTCCAATGACTGGCCGGTCCCGCAGACGCATGGCCGCTTCCAGCGCGTCCACGCTGCCGTGCTTCGGCGTCACCGCCACGGCGAATGTCTCCAGCAGCTGCGTGGGGACGCTGCCGCCGCCCACCTGATCCTCCTCCTGGATCACTTCCGCCTCCACGCCCGCTTCCCGCGCCAGCGCGCAAAGCTTCCGGGCCCGCACATGGAGCGACTTCGGCGTCACCGCCAGCATGGCAAGGGTGGGAATTTCCGTCTCCGCCGTACCATCGGCGTAGGCCCGCAGAGTCGCTTCCAGTGCCGCCAGCGTCATCTTGTCCAGCCGCATGGCCCGATAGAGCGGATGCCCGCGTAAAAGCGACAGATATTTCTCCCGCCCAACAATGATACCCGCCTGGGGGCCACCCAGCAGCTTGTCGCCGGAAAAGGAGATCACGTCCACCCCCGCCGCAACAGACATCTGGACGGTGGGCTCGTCATGCAGTCCCAGCTGTTCCAAGTCCCACAAAGATCCACTGCCCAAATCCTCGATCACCGGCAGTCCTCTCTCGTGACCCAAAGCCACCAGATCCGCCAGAGGCACGGCCTCCGTGAAGCCCAAGACGCAGAAATTGCTGGTGTGGACCTTCATCAGGGCCCGGGTTTCTTCCCCAATGGCCCTTTCATAGTCCGCGAGATGGGTCCTATTGGTGGTCCCCACCTCCCGCAGCCTTGCGCCGCAGGCCTCCATGATATCCGGGATGCGGAAGGAGCCGCCGATCTCCACCAATTCTCCCCGGGAGGTCACCACTTCGCCTCCCGCCGCCATGGCCGACAGAATCAGCAGAACGGCGGCTGCATTGTTGTTCACCGCCAGCGCACTCTCCGCGCCGGTAAGTTTGGTCAAAAGGCCCTCCAAATGAGCGCAACGATGGCCTCGGCAGCCCGCGGCAACGTCGTATTCCAGCGTGCAGTAATTCCGGGCAGCGTTTTTCGCGGCCTCTGCCGCCCTTTCGGACAAGCACGCCCGCCCCAGATTCGTGTGCAGCACCACACCGGTTCCGTTCACAACGCTTCGCAGGGACGGCAGCACCTCCCTGTGGGCCAGCGTCTCCACTTGGGCGCACAGCACCGCCCTGTCCGGAAGCACTTCCCGCGTTCCCGCCAGCACCTCATTTCGGAGACTTTCCAGCGCGGCGCGAACGGCATCGGTCACCGTTTGAACGGGTATTCCTTTCATCAGCGCCGCAACGGCCGGTTCCTTCAGCAGTTCGTCCACCTTTGGAATGTTTCGCAATAATTCCTGATTCATGTCACGCGCTTCCCCCTGCTTTTTTTGCTTCCTTTAATGTATTTCAGAATCCGCCCCCCGGACAGATATCAGCGCAGCTTGATGCGCTTTCCGCCCAGATAAGGCTCCACGACGCCAATCCGCTGGGCACTGGGCACGCAGTCCTTCAGTTCCGCGTACAGCGCGTCGGCGTCCTTTTCCGCCACGGATATCAAAAGTCCGCCGGCGGTCTGAGGGTCAAACAGCAGGTCCTGTTTGACAAGCTCCACATCTCCAACATCCACACCCGGCTCTGCAAATGTCCGGTTGCGGTACATCCCAGCGGGCAGAACCCCCATTTTTGCCAGCTCCAGCGACTCAGGAATCAGGTCAATGGCGTCCACGTTCAGCGTCATCCCCACGTCGCTGCCCTGAGCCATCTCATAGCCGTGACCCAGCAGTCCGAAGCCCGTGACATCGGTGCAGGCGTGGACCTCGTACTTCACCATAGCATCCCGGGCGGCCTTGTTCAAAGTGGTCATCAGCCTCTGCGCCAGCTCCAGACCGGCCGCGGACAGCATGTCCGCCTTCTGCGCAGTAGTCAGGACACCGATACCGATGGGCTTGGTCAGCAGCAGCACGTCGCCGGGACGAGCCGCGGAATTGGTCAGCATCTTGTCCGGATGGACGAAACCGGTGACACACAGGCCGTATTTCGGCTCGTCGTCCAGAATGCTGTGGCCCCCGGTAATCAGCGCCCCCGCCTCGAAAACCTTGTCGTAGCCGCCGCGGAGCATCTGGTGGACCGCTTCTTTGGGCATGGACTCCGGCACCGCCATAATGTTCAGGCAGAGCTTGGGCTCACCGCCCATGGCGTATACATCCGAAAGGGCGTTCGTGGCGGCGATTTGCCCAAACAGATAGGGATCGTCCGCAATGGGCGGAAAGAAATCCACTGTCTGCACCAGCGCCAGATCATCGCTGATCTTGTAGACCGAAGCGTCATCGCTCTTATCAAAGCCCACCAGCAGGTTGGGGTCGTGGTGAACCTTGATGCCCTCCAGCAGCTGGGCCAGAACACCCGCGCCCACCTTAGCGCCGCATCCGGCGCACTTTGCCAGTTTTGTCAGCTTGATATTCTGTTCTTCCATGGTATATCTCCTTTCGAAGTCCCCGAGGGGATGTTTCTTTGCTTTCAACATACCATTTCACCCACGGTCTGTCAACGTGTCGCGGACCAGGGCCGCGGGGCCGTAATGCCGTCGACCCGACGCAAAAAGTGCGTGCAAGAGCCATTTTCTTCCTCTTTCACGCACTTTATCCTTAAAAAATTTTCTTTTTCCCCGCTTACACCGACAGAGACTCGGAAAGCTCCAATCCGGGGTTATGCTTCAGCAAAAAACCAACGGACCACTCGCCGCCGAAAGCGATGAGATAGTGGTCCCGGAAATCCGCCAGCACCTCCGCGCCCATACACAGCGTCAGGTCCTTCGGGTCCTCCACCGGGCAGACGGAGATGCGCCGCAGGTGCTCATAGGAAAGGCCGTACATATAGAGGTCCACGCCATACTCGTTTTTCATACGGTACTCGAACACGTCGAATTGCAGCGTGCCCACCACACCGACGATGACCTCTTCCATGCCCGCACCGGGAACCTTGAAGATCTGAATGGCGCCTTCCTGGGCAATCTGCTCCGTCCCCTTGATAAACTGCTTGCGCTTCATGGTATCCTTGGGGCTGACCCGCATGAAATGCTCCGGCTCAAAGGTTGGAATACCGGAAAACATAAACTTCTTGCCTGGCACGGTGATGGTATCTCCGATAGAAAAAATACCGGGATCGAACACGCCGATGATATCCCCCGCGTAGGCCTCGTCCACGATCTCGCGCTCCGCGGCCATCATGGTCTGGGGTTGGCTCAGGCGCATTTTTTTACCGGTCTGCATGTGATAGACCTCGGCGTCCCGCTCGAACTTTCCGGAGCAGATGCGCATAAACGCCAGCCGGTCCCGATGGGCCTTGTTCATATTGGCCTGAATTTTAAAGACAAAGGCAGAAAAATCCGGAGAGAATGCGTCCACCTCGCCGCAGTCCGCCACCCGGCTGATAGGCGGCGTCGTCATCCGCAAAAATTCCTCCAAAAACGGCTCCACCCCGAAGTTGGTCAGCGCAGACCCAAAGAACACAGGACTGAGCTTTCCGGACCGAACGGCTTGCAGGTCAAGTTCCCGTCCCGCACCCAGCAGCTCCACCTCATCCCGCAGGGCATGCCAGCGCTTTTCCCCGATCAGTTCTCCGACCTTTTGGTCGTCCAGATTTACCTCCGTGGCCGCCGCCTTCTTCCCGTGGCCCTCGCCCTGGAAAAAGAGGATGCGGCTCTTTTCCCGGTCGTAGACTCCAGCGAACTCCTTGCCACAGCCGATGGGCCAGTTCACCGCGTAGGTGTCGATGCCCAGCTCCCGCTCCACCTCTTCACAAAGCTCCAGCGGGTCCCGAGCCTCCCGGTCCATCTTGTTGATGAATGTGAAAATGGGGATATTCCGCAGAGCGCAGACCTTGAACAGCTTCCGTGTCTGGGGTTCCACGCCCTTCGCCCCGTCGATGACCATGACGGCGGAGTCCGCCGCCATCAGCGTGCGGTACGTATCCTCCGAAAAGTCCTGATGACCGGGTGTATCCAGAATGTTGATGCAATACCCCTCGTGCTGGAACTGCATCACCGACGACGTGACGGAGATGCCGCGCTGACGCTCGATCTCCATCCAGTCCGAGGTGGCGGCTTTGGCGCGTTTGCCTTTGACCTCGCCGGCCTGGGCTATAGCGCCGCCGTACAGCAGGAATTTTTCAGTCAGGGTGGTTTTTCCGGCGTCGGGGTGCGAAATGATCGCAAACGTGCGGCGCCGGGAGATTTCTTCTTTCAGGGCGGACATGGCGTTACTCCTTAATTGTTATGAATCCGATTAACCTTTTTAATCTATCACACCGCTGGGCATTTTGCAAGACTTTGTATCCATTCCCGGCGGCAGGGAAACTTTTAGGTTCCATCGTTTCATTTTTCCAAAAAAAACGGTTTTTCACCCTACCGTTTTTACTTTTTTCAAAGGCGAAACTCTCTGTTTCCTTTTGCATAGACTGCCATTTCTTTCCCCCTCCTGAAAAGCAGGTAAAAAAAGAGCCCTGGGTTACACACCCAAGACTCTCTTTGCGCTTATGTGAGGGCTGAATGCAGCTGTCATGTCAACTCACTTCTCCGCCAGCAGCTTGCTCAACTCCGCCATAAAGGTGTCTATGTCCTTGAACTGGCGATAAACGGAGGCAAAGCGAACGTAGGCCACCTGATCCAGGCCCCGGAGCTTTTCCATCACCAGTTCGCCGATGTGCTCCGTGGTAATCTCCCGGTCCAGACCGTTCTGCAGCTCCTGCTCCACCTCATCGGCAATGCGCTCCAGCTCCGCCAGCGGCACAGGCCGCTTCTCACACGCGCGGATCATGCCGCCCAGCACCTTGCTTCGGTCAAAGCTCTGGCGGCTGCCGTCCTTTTTCACCACCACCATGGGCAGGCTCTCTACCGTCTCATAGGTGGTAAACCGTTTGGTGCAGGACAGGCACTCCCGCCTGCGGCGGATACTGGCTCCGTCGTCGGCCGGGCGGGAATCGATAACCTTGCTCTCAGCGTACCCGCAATAGGGGCATTTCATCAGGTTTTCTCCTTCCTCCAAGTAGAGTCTTCCACTTTTCCGCCGCCGCCCGCGGAAAAAAGCGGCAGTCTGGATATATACGGGAATTTTTTAGTGTTTTTAGTATACCACACCGCAAACCGTTGTGGTACATTTATTTTTCCGATTTACAATTGAGCCTGACAAAATATCCAATTCGCAATGCGATTTTAGGGCATTATCGGAGTTTCCCTCGCATCGAACGCAAAGACGACATATTTTACGCCTTCAATCTGGCAAATCTTTGCAAAGCAGAACAGCGGCGTCATGGGGAACGGCTTTGCCGGATCATAGGGTACCGCTATCAGCCGCCGATCCCCTCTCTGCCGGAACAAAACGCCGGAAAGTCCTTGCATCATACGGGAGAAGAATGGCGTGGACAGCAGTCGCTCCGGCGCGGAGACACGCTCCCACGGCTGTTCGCCCTCTCGCCGCGCCTCGCAACGAAGGAGCTTGCCGAGATGTGCCGTCTCGCGGTGGCTCAGTCTTCGGCGGATCGTGTACATACCGCCCTCCGGCGCCAAAACGCCCAGAAGCATTTCGGACCGCTCTCCCGCTAAGTAGGCCCGCAGCAGCGCCGGGCCAGCGCCGCGGCACACCGCGCGATAATCGGCGTACATACCGGAATCGGTCACGGTCAATTCCCCGACGGGTCTGCCGTCCAGATACAGCGGATACTTGTCCATAGCGTTTTCATCTCCCCTTGTGCGGCGCGGAGCAGCTCGCCGCAAAAAAACATCCCGCGCGAAGAACGCGCGCACCACAGGGCGCAAAAAAGATGCCGTCTGCGCTATCCTATGCGCCGACGGCACCCTTTTATGTATGTTTGTTATCTGTCGAAATAGCTCGTCTGTCAGCTGAGGGAATAGCTCCCCCGGACCAGCAGCTTTACGCCGTCTCCGGTTGCTTTAACCGACCTTCCGTCGATCGTGGCCATATAAAGGTGATTCTTTACCAGTACGCCGCCGTTGTCAATGGAACCGGCGGAGGTCTCGTCGATCAATCCCGGTGAAGACGCTGCGCCGCAGGTCGCCGGCCCCATTCTGAGCATCACCTCGCCGCCCACGGAAAGGCTCAGGCTCTTTCCCTTGCTCAGATCCACAACGGTAAAATTAGTCCCGGAGGAACCGGAGGCCGTCCCCTGTACCTGAGCCAGGATTTTGGGCAGGAATGTTTCGTTCAGATAGCTCAGCGTCACCAGCGGGTCCCCCTGGGACCCGGCCTCCGCCGCGGCGGAAAACGTCACCATCGCCGTCATGGAAGCCAGCATCAGAGCCAGCGCCCGCAGGTACCACCTGTTTCTCTTTGGTTTCATAGGTCCTCCTTACCACAGGCGGCGCCTGGAAAAAGGATACAGCGTATGTATTCTTTTCCCAGGTCCTTCCGCCTGTTTGAAATCAAAAAGCCCCGCTCAGACCAATTGGTCGTGCTGCAGGCCAAAACTCACCGCGATGGCAGTGTCAATCTTCTCCATCACCTGCTCATCCACATGACCCATGTGTTCTCTCAGCCGCCGTTTATCCAGCGTCCGCACCTGCTCCAGCAGGACCACGGAATCTTTGGAAAGTCCACGGCTGTCGGCCATGGGCAGATCAATATGGGTAGGCAACCGTGCCTTCCCCGTCTGAGAGGTGATCGCCGCCGCGATGACGGTGGGACTATACCGATTGCCGGTGTCGTTCTGTATAATCAACACAGGCCGGACGCCGCCCTGCTCACTTCCCACCACTGGACTTAGGTCGGCGTAATAAATGTCGCCGCGTTTCACAACACTCGTATCCACAAAGTTCACACTCCGCCGAAAATAGTACCCGCCGCTGAAAACCTCATTTTCAGCGGGGCCACTATCATTCTCCCACGCAGCCGGAAAATTTATACGCCGTTTTTCCGGTACGACCGGCCCCGATTCATTCTATGCGTCGGGGTGGGCGATCGTGTGCTCTGAGGACGAGTCGGATTTAAAACAGAAGCTGCAAATTGCGATCCACAACCTTGCCGTTTTCAATGTAAATGCGGGGAACGCGCTTGGCCACGTCGCAGGTCAGCTCGTAAGTAATGGTGCCGGCCAACTCCGCCATCTTCTCAATGGGGTTATGGGGTCCAAACACCTCCACCTCATCGCCGGTCTTCACATCCGGCAATTCGGTCAGGTCCACCATGCACATATCCATGCAGATGCGGCCGCAGATCTTTGCGGGGCCGTCATGAGTCAACATTTCCCACTTATTGGAAAGGCAGCGCTGGAATCCGTCTGCATAACCGATGGGCAACACGCCGATGCGCCGCTCCGTGTCGGTGAAATACGTCCGGCCATAGCTGACCGAGGTATCTGGCGCGTAAGCTTTGACGGGACCCACGGTGGTCTTCAGCGTCATGACCGGCTTCAGGCCAAAATCGCGGCTCATAGGCTCCGTGCCAAACAAAACCACGCCGGGGCGGCACATATCCCACGCGAACTCGGGGTGATACACCACCGCGCCGGAATTGCAGCAGTGGTGAATCCGGAACTTCATGCCCGCCCGGTTCTCCACCTCGTTCACCATATGAACGAAGCGGTCGTGCTGCACCTTGGTAAATTCCTGGCTGGCTTCCTTCTCCGGCTCGTCGGCCACGCAGAAGTGCATGAAGACGCCCTCCCAGTCAAGGTTCGGCAGCTTCACGGCCTCCAGAATCTCCGAAAGGCTTTTTTCAAAGTGGGCCTCGTCGCACTGGAAGCCCAAACGGCCCATGCCGGTATCCAGCTTCAGGTGAACCGTCAGCGTCTTGCCGCAGGCGGCGGCTTCCCCGGAATAGGCCTTTGCCATCTCAAGGGATGGGACATCCTGCGCCACACGATTGTCGATCAGCGCCTCCGTCATATCGGCGGGGGTGTAGCCCAGCATCAGAATCGGCAGCTTGATGCCGTTGTGGCGCAGCTCCTGCGCCTCCTCCAGATTGGAAATGGCCAGATAGTCCGCTCCCAGACTCTCCAGCTTCTTCGCCACCCGCACGGCTCCGTGTCCGTAGGCATCCGCCTTGACCACGCCCAGATATTTCGCGTTCGGTCCCATCTGCTTCCGCAGCTTCTGATAGTTATACGACAGCGCATCAAGATCGATTTCCGCCCAAGTTCTCCTCAAGAACTTTTCCATTCGCTCACCTTCCAAATTTCATTTGTTGGGGTCATCCGGCAGCGGCCCCGCTGTCATCGTCCAGTATAGCACCGAATTGAAACTCCGTAAACTCCGCCTGCAAAATTATTTTCCCGTCCACGGCGATTTCTCCCCGTGCGGGCGTGTGATCGTCCTTTTTCAGCCAGAGCGTGGAATCGACGCTGCTTCCGTCCGTCCCGGTCTGCTCCAGACTCACGCGCAGACAGGGGATGTCTCCCCAGTCCTCATTGTTTTCCTCCAACAGCCAGCCATCCCGCAAAGCATTCATCAGCCGGGGAAGGCACGACGCCGGGCTCAGCTCTTCGCCGCTCAGCGGTCCGGCGGGAAGGCAGTCGTCTTCATAGGTCAGCGTCAGTCCGTCGCCGCTGAGGACGGCCTTCACCCCCGCCGCCGTCTCCGGCGCCAGAACCTCCACGGTAGACTCCTCCGGCGAATAATCGCACCGCAGGGTAAATTCGCTCACCTCGTCGCCGTAAAACGCAGAGACCTCCGCCGTCATGGAGCAGCTCTCCATCTCCTGATAGGGCGCCCGCGCGGCCCGGGCCGCGTCCGTGTCCCCCGCGCCGCCGCACGCACTCAGCAGCAGGCAGAGGGTCATCATCGGTACATAAGCCCCCGGTCTGTGCACCTGAACATACCTCCTTAATTTTCAATCAGCACCGTCTGGAACGCGCTGGGAACCGCCTCGGCCACATCCTGAGGCGTCATGCCGTACTCCGTCAGCCACCCGGCGCAAAGGTCCCCCGCAAGGCCGTGGAGATATGCGCCGCAGGCCGCTGCCCGGACCGCCGTGGCCCCCTGTGCCAGCAGGGCGGCAATCATACCGGTGAGCACGTCTCCGCTGCCGCCCTTTGCAAGCCCGGAACAGCCCGTGGGGTTTTCCAGCACGGTACCCTGAGGCGTGGCGGTCAGCGTGCGGTGTCCCTTACGCACCAGAACGCAGCCGTGGGTTTTGGCAAAGCTCTGGGACGATTCCGCCCGGTCTGCCGCCGTGTCTCCGCCCAGGCGCGCGAATTCTCCGTCGTGAGGCGTCAGGATGGTGACGCGGCCCCGCCGCGCGTCCAGACTATCCATATGCCCCACCAGGGCGTTTATGCCGTCGGCGTCCAGCACCACCGGCTTTTCTGTTTCCAAAAGGCCCAGTACCAGCTTTTGTGTCTCCGGGGAGCGTCCAAGTCCGGGACCCAGAGCCAGCACATCACACTCCGCCAGCTTTTCCCGCAGAGGCTTCAGCGCCTTGTCACAGAGCATTCCGTTTTTCCCCGGCGCAGGAAACGGCATGGCGCAGGTGCATTTGGACGCTTCCACCGGCCAGATAGCCTCCGGCACACCCAGAAACACCAGCCCGCACCCGGACCGCATAGCCCCCTCAGCCGCCAGATACGGCGCGCCGGTGTATCCCACCGCGCCACCCACGACCAGCACCTTGCCGAAGTCGCCCTTGTGACCGTCCTCCCGCCGGGGCGGCAGAGCCTCCCGGACAAATTCCATGGTGACCTTTTGCGTATTCATGACTGCTTTCCTTTCCGCGGCAAACGCCCGCCGTCGTCCTCCCGCGCACCCGTCCGCAAGCGGACGCACACGCGCAAAATCAGCTTCAGCAACAGTTTTATTATAAAGCCCCGGCGCCGGATTGCAAGCGCTTTGTGGGAACGGGAAATTTTTTGAGCCGGTGCAAAAATATCTGCAACTTTTTTGCTTCCCCAGGCGTCTATAAAAAATGGAAGCATTTTCCTCAACTTCAACAAGACGGGAGGCTCCCCTTTCATGAAACGTGCTTTGGCGCTTCTGTCCGCAGCCGTACTGACCTGCTCTCTGACCGCCTGCGGCGATGCCGGCTCCGCCGTCTCCTCCGTCTCCGAGCAGGCCGTTGTATCCTCCGCTCCGCCGGAGTTGACGGAGGCGGATGTGCTGGCGGCCTATGACCGGGCGGCGGAGGTCTACGACTGGTTTGACTTGTACTCTCTCCCCGCCTCCGGGGCACTGGTGACGGAAAACGGGCTGCCCTATGACTCCAGCCGGGGCGGTATCCCCTATCAGGCGGTGGATTACGCCGGACTGAACTGCTATGCCGATCTGGACATCCGCGTACGGAGCTGTTTTTCACCGGAACTGGCGGACGACATCATGGGCGGCAGCGAAAGCTACCGGGATATTGACGGAAAGCTCTATACCGCCTCCTGCGCCCGGGGCAGCAATCTCTATCTGCTGGACAAGACCGAAGAGGCGGAGCAGGTGGATGAAAACCACTGGACGGTAACCCTGACCTTCTGGGCGGATTTTGCCGATCAGGAGCTTCAGGCGGACGGATATAATCCCGTCGCCACCACCGGTTATTCTCAAGCAGTGCTGAATTACGAAAAAATGGAGGACGGCTGGCGGTTTACGAATTTTTGCTCCTCCGACGATCTGGATCTGGACGCAGACACCGTTTTTACCATCAATTATTATCAGGATTTCGAGGCTTCTTCCGCCTGGGAGGACTACTCCGACTGGAAGCTGGTGTGCTATCTCATCCACGCCGACGGCGCATATGCGGAGGCTCCCTTCGACCTTCTGTACCAGCGGTTTATGGAGCGGCCGGAGGACATTTTGAAGGCCCTGGCCCTGCTGGACGGCTCACCCTACGCGGAAAAGGGCGCGGATAACCTAAATATTGACGGTATTGTAGCCGCCCCGGGGTATCACGCCGCATACCTCTCTGCCGAGGAGCAGGCGCAGTTTCTCTCTGCTCTGGATGCCTGCCACCCAGAGACGAAGTCTGAGCGGACCGTGTTGGAGAAAATCCGGGCGGCCTATGAAAAAATGTCCTCACCCGAAACAAATCCAGGCTGAGGCTTTTTCGAAAAGGGCATTCACGCCAAGCCGGATAAACGTTCAAGGGCCTTTCCGGAAAGGCCCTTGAACGTTTTCATGAGCCGTCTTCCTCTGCGCGGCGTCTTTTCCGCGGGGTGCGGAAAAATTCACTTGCATTTTGATCTGAAAACTGCTATAAATAAGATTTGATATCAGTGTTGAACGGGAAAATAACGAGTTTCCGCCGCCAAGAGAGGGCTGGTCACCGGCTGCAAGCCGGCCCGCGGCGCGTCGTTTGGTTCGCCCGGGAGCCGCCATGGAGACATGGCCGGAGGCCCACCGTTACAGGGGTTCAAGTGCGCGCGGCGTTCCGCGCGAATTTGGGTGGTACCGCGGAAGCTAGGCCTTTCGTCCCAATTTTCGGGATGAGGGGCGTTTTTTTATGCGGAAAGGAGATGTCTCGTGGAACCTGCATCCGAAGACCGAAAGCTCTGCTCCTGCGGCGGAACAATGGTCAGCCGAGGATTTCACCGCTTGACCATGGATATTCCTCTCTTCCGCTTTGCTGGAGGGGCAGACGAGTCGGAGTACGGCGAAGATGTGGAGCTGTTTGTGTGTGAGGCCTGTCGGAAAATGGAATTCTATTTTGTTCCGGACATTGATAAAGCAAGGGGCCAACTGCCTCCCCTGGAGCGCTATAAACAGCTTTATGCCGACTTTTCCGAAAAAAAGCTGAAAAAGATCGTGCAGTCCGAAAGCTATCAAGATGAGGCAAAACGTGCCGCCCAAATCCTACTAAATGAAAAGTTTAAATAATTATAAGCAAAGGAGCATCGACTATGAAGGAACAACTGGAAGCCATCCGCAAAAGCGCGCTGGAATCCGTGGTTGGTACGAAGGCCGCCTCGGAGCTGGAAGCTATTCGGGTAAAATATCTGGGCAAAAAAGGCGAGCTGACCGGCCTTCTCAAGCAGATGGGCGGCCTTTCCGCCGAGCTGCGCCCCGTCATGGGCCAGATGGCAAACGAGGTCCGTGCCAACCTGGAATCCGCCATTGAAGCGCAGTCCGCTATTTTGGAGCACAAAGCCATGGAGGCCCGGCTGGAAGGCGAGGCTCTGGACGTGACCATCCCCGGCAAAAAGCTGCGCATGGGTCACAAGCACCCCATGTACAGCGTGCTGGACGAAATCAAGGACATCTTCATCGGCATGGGCTTTGAAATTCTGGACGGGCCGGAGATTGAGCTGGCCGATTACAATTTCACAAAGCTGAACACACCCAACGACCATCCCGCCCGGGAGTGGTCCGACACCTTCTATTTGACAGAGGACTCCAACGTCCTTTTGCGGACGCAGACCTCCAATATGCAGATCCGCGCCATGGAGACCCGGGATCTTCCCATCCGGGTCATGTCCCCCGGCCGGGTATACCGCAAGGACGAGGTGGACGCCACCCACTCCCCCATGTTCCACCAGATCGAGGGCATCGTGGTGGACAAAGGCATCACCATGGGCGATTTGAAGGGAACGCTGAACGCCGTCATCCGCAAAATCTACGGTGAGCATACCGTCACCCGGTTCCGCCCCCACCACTTTCCATTCACGGAGCCCAGCTGCGAAATGGACATTCAGTGCCATAAGTGCGGCGGCGTGGGCTGCCCCACCTGCAAGGGCGAGGGCTGGATCGAGGTGCTGGGCGCGGGCATGGTCCATCCAAAGGTGCTGAGAAACTGCGGCATCGACCCCGAGGTCTACTCCGGCTTTGCCTTCGGCATGGGTCTGGAGCGTCTGGCGCTGGGCCAGTATAAAATCAGCGACATGCGGCTGATCTTTGAAAACGACGTACGGTTCCTTGAACAATTCTGAGAAGGGAGAGCGAAATTATGTTACTGTCCAGAAAATGGCTGAATGAATTTGTGGAAGTGGACGCTTCCGACCGGGACTTCGCGGAGGCGATGACGCTCTCCGGGTCCAAGCAGGAGGTCACCACCGACCTTGGCGCCGGCACGAAAAACGTGGTGGTGGGCAAGATCGTGGAAATGAAGAAGCATGAGAACTCCGACCACATGTGGGTTTTGAAGCTCGACGTGGGCGAGGGCACCGTCCAGATCGTCACCGGCGCGTGGAACATCCACGTGGGCGATCTGGTCCCTGTGGCAAAGCACAATTCCCTGCTCCCCGGCGGCGTGAAGATCGAGCGGGGCAAGCTCCGGGGCGTGGAGTCCGACGGAATGCTCTGTTCCTTGAAGGAATTGGGTCTGACCGCCGAACATGACTACCCCTACGCCGCCATTACGGCCGCGGCCATTCTGGGAGACTATACCCCGCTGAAGGGCGAGACCCCTTCCATCCCCGCAGATATCCAGCCCGGCGGAAAACTTTTCGGCAAGGTGATCGCCGCGCGGGTCGATTCCGTAGAGGGAGACGGCTTCACTTACGCGCTGAAGCTGTACGACGGCGAGAACGCCATAGACGTCTCCACCGTCTGCCAGAACCTCCACGAGGGTGATCTGGTAGCCTATGATACCGGCAAAAACCTCGTATGCACTCTGGCTGATCTCCACGCCCAGCAAGCCGAGTTTCCCCACTGCATACCAGACGGCATCTGGGTCCTCCACGAGGACGGCGTGAAGCCCGGTGACGACGTTGCCAAGCTCATCGGTTATGACGATCACATCGTGGAGTTTGAGATCACGCCCAACCGTCCAGACTGTCTCAGCGTCATCGGTCTCGCCCGGGAGGCCGCCGCCACCTTCCGCAAGCCCCTCAAGCTCCGCACCCCGGAGATCAAGGGCTGCGGCGGCAGCATCGCGGAGCTGGTGGATATTGAGATCGAGGATCCGGAGCTTTGTCCCCGGTACACGGCCCGGATGGTGAAAAACGTGAAAATCAAGCCGTCCCCCGCCTGGATGCGGGAGCGGCTGCGCAATTCCGGCGTCCGCCCCATCAACAACATCGTGGATATCACCAACTACGTCATGCTGGAATACGGCCAGCCCATGCACGCCTTCGACTTCTCCTGTGTGGAGGGCGGAAAAATCATCGTCCGCACCGCCCGTGAGGGCGAGATCATCCAGACTCTGGACGGAAACGAGCGGAAGCTGACTCCCAGTATGCTGTGCATCTGCGACGAGCACAGACCCGTGTGCGTCGCCGGCGTCATGGGCGGCGCCAACAGCGAGATCGTGGGCGACACCGCCCAGGTCCTGTTCGAGTCCGCCAATTTCAACGGTGCGTCCGTGCGCCGCACCGCCGTGGCACTGAACATGCGCTCCGAAGCCTCCTTCCGCTATGAAAAGGGTCTGGACCTCATGAATACCATGAAGGCAGTCCAAAGGGCCTGTGAGCTGGTGGAGCTGCTGGGCGCGGGTGAGGTAGTGGACGGTGTGATGGACGTCATCGCCAAAGACGCCGCGCCCACCACTCTGAAGCTGGAGCCCGAGCGGATCAACGCCCTGCTTGGCACCGACGTGTGCGAGCCCGAAATGCGCGCCATTCTGGAAAAACTGGACTTCCGGCTGGACGGTGACGTCATCACCGTCCCCTCCTGGCGGGGCGACGTGGAAGGCATGGCCGACATTGCGGAGGAGGTTGCCCGGTTCCACGGCTATAACAACATTCCCGTCACCTTGATGGGCGGCGCGTCCGCCCAGGGTGGCTACACCCCCATCCAGCAGGCGGAGCGTACCGTGAGCGCGCTGTGCCGCTCTCTTGGGTACGACGAGATCATTACCTACTCCTTCATCAGTCCCACCTATTACGACAAGATCAATCTTCCCTCCGACTCTTCCCTGCGCGACTCCCTGAAAATTCTGAACCCGCTGGGCGAGGACACCTCCATCATGCGCACCACGACCCTCCCCTCCATGCTGGAGATTCTGTCTCGGAACTACAACTTCCGTAACAAGTCCGCCTGTCTCTACGAATTGGGCCGCACCTATTTCGCCAAAAAGGTCCTCGACGCCTCCGGCGTTGCTGAGGAACCGAAGGTGCTTTCTTTGGGCGCCTTCGGTCCGGACGTGGACTTTTTCTTCCTGAAGGGCGCGGTGGAGACGATCCTGGAGGGTTTGCGCATCAGCGGCGTGGTCTTTGAGGCCGTCGCCGGCAATCCGTCCTATCACCCCGGCCGCTGCGCGAGAGTCCTTTTGGGTGAGAAGGAGTTGGGCGTCTTCGGTCAGATTCATCCCGACGTCGCGGTAAACTACGGTGTGGACTGTGAGCTGTACGCCGCCGAGCTGAGCTTTGACGCACTCTTTGCCGCCATGGGGCCGCTGCCCATTTATCAGGCCCTTCCCAAGTTCCCCGCCGTAGCGCGGGACATCGCCGTTGTGTGCGACAAGGACGTCACGGTGGGCGCGCTGGAAACCTGCATCCGCCGGGGGGCAAAGGGCCTTTTGAAAGAGGTCTCTCTGTTCGACATCTATACCGGCATCGGAATTGCGCCGGGCAAGAAGAGTGTGGCATTCAACCTGACGCTCCGGACAGACGACCGCAGTCTCACCGCTGCCGAGGCGGACGAGGACGTATCCAGCATTCTGGACCAGCTGAAAAGCGAGCTGGGCGCGGTACTGCGCTGAGCTTTCCTTGTTCCGCCTGTGTCAAAGTTTTTTTCTTGACTCTTTACAGTCCCGTAAAAAACGAGTATAATAGAGTTGATTTAAAAGGGAGGGTGGTGTCTGCATGGACGATTATACTAGAAAGTTTAACCTTGCAATGGAAAAGGACGAGGAAATCCGTCAGGTTTTATCCACGGTCTATCAGGCATTGGAGGAAAAAGGTTATAACCCCATCAATCAGATTGTGGGCTATATTCTCTCCGAAGACCCTACCTATATCACAAACCACAATAACGCCCGGACACTGATCCGCAAGATCGATCGGGATGAATTGCTTCAGGTTCTGGTTCGAAAATATCTGGGACAATAAAAACTGTCCAAACAACAGCAAAAAGAACATTCCCGGAAAGCAGAGCTTTCCGGGAACGTTTTTTCTTACGTATTCGGGCGTATCATTTTTTATCCCTGTCGCACAACTCCTGGGCCCTCTGAAGGACACGCTCCATGATTGCCCGCGCCCTCACTGTATTTCCGTCGTCCAGCATCTCCAGGGCATCTGCCAACGGGCCGCATAGTGTACAGAATTCCAATTCGTCATTCGTCATAAAACCATCTTCTTCCACTCAGCAAGCTGCTTAACAGAATACTGCATTTTCTCTGTCGAAATCACGAGTTTTACAGCCGCCGCACATTTTTTCCATCAGCACCTCCGCGCCTACTCCGCACATAATTCCCGCCGCATTTGCATATGCTTCCGACGAACACTTGCGGAAAGGATGACGCTCATGGAAAGCCACTATCCCTTTGCTCTGCCGCCGCTGCCGTATCCCTACGACGCGCTGGAGCCGGATATCGACGCCAAGACCCTCTGTTTTCATCACGACAAGCACTTTGCCGCCTATGTGGACAATCTGAATAAGCTGCTGGAACCCTACCCGTCCTATCACAGCTGGTCCTTGGAGCAACTGTGTCAAAACTGGAGGGATCTGCCCGATGAGATTCGTCAGGGCGTCCGCAACAACGCCGGTGGCGCGTTCAATCATGATCTCTATTTCCGCACGCTCCGCGCCCTTCCGCCCTCGGCTCCTCAGCCACCGCTGGATGGTGCCGTGCGCCGCGTCTTCGGCAGCACAGACGGTCTGAAGACTGCGCTGAAAAGCGCCGCGCTCTCCGTTTTCGGTTCCGGCTGGGCCTGCCTTTGTACAGACAAAGACGGAAACCTGTCCATTCAAAAGGTCGCTAATCAGGATACCGTCCTTCCCCTGACGCCGCTGCTTTGCTGCGACGTGTGGGAGCATGCGTATTACCTGCAGTACCAGAACCGCCGCGGCGACTACTTTGACGCCTGGTGGCGTCTGATTGACTGGCCTCAGGTCTCCGAGCGCTATGCCAGGATTTTGCAAAGCCACCCGCCGATTCCATAAAACTGAGCAAACGACATTCCTGCATATCCATTATTACAATACTTTCGTATTTATATTTTGTCAAGTTGAATTTTACAATAGTATTGGAATTTTGGAATCAGGAGGAATCTCCGATGCTGTGCGACGAAATCCGCCGGTTAAGGCTGGCAAATGGTATCACGCAGGCACGTCTGGCCGAACGGCTGGGCGTTTCCAAGCAGAGCATTTCCAACTGGGAAAACAATAATATTCAGCCCTCTGTGGAGCTGTTGGAAAAGCTGGCGGATTTTTTTGCCGTCTCCACCGACACGCTTCTGGGTCGGCAGCCCGATATTCTGATTGATGCCTCTGGTCTTACCGATGAGCAGGCTGCCCATATCCGCCAATTGATTCACGACGTCCTGAATGCGGGCAAAAAGCTTTGAACGCACCAAACCGTCCGCCGCCAGTAAAACAGGCGGCGGACGGTTTTTTTAATGTTTACTTTTTAATTGTCTCCAGAAACCGGTGCAGAAACACCAGCATCTGTTCCCGGGTACACCAACTTTTATACTGAAAGGTCCCGTTGGTATTCCCTTGGATAATCCCGTTCCCCTCGGCCCAGGACCGGGCCTGAGCCGAGAAGTCGCCGGGCGGCAGCTCCGTCCGCTTTTGAAGCCAAACCTCCATCATGGCGTTGAAATTTTCCTGCGTCACGTTGTCCTCCTCATACTCCGGGCGAAACGCCCCCGCCGCATACCGCAGCGCCCGCGTCCGCCTCTGTACCTCGCCGCCGTTGGCATCGCTGCTTGCTCCGGTATTTCCCTCAATCGTGATCAGATTTCCGTCTGCGTTTATCTGCTCCACCACTCCGATATGCTGGATTGCGGTTCCGGAAAATCGCAAAAACACCAGATCACCAATCTGATAGTCTTTTGTTGCAAACCGTCCGATTTGCTTTGCCCAGTCGGCCAGAACCCCGCAGGAGGCGGTTCTTTCCCCGTCGTAGAACAGTCGGCCAAGCCCCGCCTTCTGAAAGCACCACCACAAAAATACGCAGCACCACGGATAGCTGTCCCCCGACACTTCTCGCCCATAGTACGCCGCGTTGTACTTTACACAGTTGCTTCCGGCAGGCAATTCCTTTGTTCCCAGTTCTATCCGCGCAACGCTCAGTAGCTTTTTCGCCCCTGTCATCTCCCGTTTGTTTCCCTCAGCATGTCCGCCGCGTTCTGAACTGCCTTGACTGCGTTTTTGATGCTTTCCGCATCCACCTTCCCCTCTGTGATGATATACGTCACCACGGAAGCCAGAGACACCACCGCGCCTGCCGTGGTGGTGATCATGCTTTCGTCAAGTCCAAACACCATGGCAAGGCCCGTCGCCATTCCGACCACGGCCGCCCACAGCTTTCGAGAACTCAGCTTCCGCAATACTTCCTTCATAATATATCTCCTCTCAACAGCTCTCGTCGCCGCCAAGCGCGGCGTCATAAGTGATACCGCCCCGTGTGTTCTCCGCCCGACTCTTTCCGAAATATGCCGTCAGCACCACCGCCGTGGACGCCTGAAGCGCGCCGATCAACGTGGTGAGATACGGCAGCGTTCCGGCAAACTGCCGGCAGATAGACATATAGCAGAAATACAGCACGATATAGGTACAGCTTGCGTCCACCGTCAGGATCCCAAGGGCGATGGCCTTGGATACCGTACATTTCTTTTTCATACGCCGCCGCCCCGCGTCAGCAGGAAGCTAGCAAACGCCCCCGCCAGCACCAGCAGAATTTTGTCCACCAAACCCTCCCATCGCTTTCCGGGCCGCTGTTCCAGCACGTCTATTTTTTCATCCAGCTTTGCCACACTGCCCGCTACGATCTCCTGTTTCGTCGCCAGTACTTCCACTGCCGTGGCCAACCGCCGCAAGGTTTCCTGGGCCTGCTCCAGCGCGCCAATTCGCCGGATATTAGAGGACACCCGCTCCTCCAGCGCCGTGATCTGCCCGCTCCATTCCTGTTCCATATCACACCGCCAACTGGAAGCTGTACCAGGTATGCTCTCCCGACTCAACCTCTGCCCATGTCCAGCCATGACTCTCACACTCCGACCAGAGCATGTACCTAAAGTAGAACTCCGTCAGCAAATGGCAGGGTATAATGTCCAGTACGATTTTTTGAATCTGCTGAAATTTCTCTGGAATTCCAGCCACCTCCGGAAAGATGATGCGGATTTTTCCTCCGCCCATCTCCTGTGCCAAAGCTTTTATGCCGCAGCCGCTGATGGTGCGGTTAATACTGTCCAGCGAAAAGCTGTCCGCGTCGATCTGAAGAAGTGCCACGATGGCGCTGCGCCGGAGATAGACCGTGTTGGCCGCCGGGCATTTTGCGAACAGCGCCTCTCGCCTTTGCAGCCCTTCGCTTTCCGCGGTGACGGTCAGCGCCTCCCTCTCCGCGTACTCCAGTTTGTCGGAAACGCCGTCCAGTCCCACGGCGGCGGCAAACAGTGCGCTCTCGCTCAGCGTTCCGTCTCTGAGATCGTAGATTCCCAGCGGTGCCAGCAGATTTTTTAAATGCGCCTCGTATTCCGCCATGTCACGCCTCCATCTCCGTTACCGTCAGCGTCCCCAGGGTGGGAAGAATTGTGCTGTTCCCCGCCGTGTCTGCGGCTGGTGACAGGATATGATAATTTTTTACGCCGTTCACCGTGTAGATCAGCTGCGCAAGTTCCGCCAGCAGGACCGGATTCCCAAGCAGTTTTCCCGTAAACCACCCGGCGACGGCGGACTCCACCGCTCTCTTCACCGCAGCAAAATCCCCGTTTTCTCCCACATCCAGCTCCACCGCCACATTCACGCTGCTTTGCGCGGGAGAGCGCACCTGCACATCTACCGCGATCTCCCGTTTCGCCTGCAGGTCCGTCTCCACTTCCTTAAGCAACGTGTCGTCCGGCGCTCCCGCCGCCGTGGCAATATACACATCCACTGTGCCGATACCCCGGGCCCGGCCTACGGCCGCCGCCGCCACGACGCCCTCGTGCCGCAGCGCCTGTTCCTCGTAAAACGCGGCATTGGCTCCGTTGGGCAGCCGCTGAAAGCTCGCCAGCACCCGCGCCCGCAGCGTGTCGTCCCCTTCGGCGTCGGTCCCGCCTGTGAACGCCGCCGGGTTTGTACACCCGGTGATTCCCACCGGGCACGCCGTCAGCACCGTCACACTGTTTGCCGCGGCATTGCCGCCGCTTCCGCCCTCCAGCGCCTTCGCCGGTACGTCCACCGTCAGCTCTCCCGCCGACAGCACGGCGGCCTGAGTCGTTTGGAACCGGACCCCGCTCTCCGTCATGCACACGCTTCCCTGCGGGATACTGAGATCGCCCACCGGCGCGTCCGTTACAGAAAACCGCAGCGTTCCCACCGCCTTTGCCGCCTCCTGCCGGACAATGCCCCGCATGGCCGCATGATCGTCCAGGTAAATACCCTGCGCCGTCTGGGGAAAACTCTGATCCAGTACCCAGTCCGCCTGACATTCCAGCGCCTGCACCTGCGCCGCCACGGCGTATAGCCGTACCGCCAGATCGCAGGAGTCCTCCGCGCCGTATCCGGACCGTTCCTGAAACGCCGCCAGCAGCTCCCGATAGATTTCCTCCGTTGTTCTCATGTCTTCACCCCTGTCACTGCACCGTCAGCTGCAGATTCAGCTCCTCTCCCTCGTAGTTCAACTGCACCGTCAGCTGGTCCCCGTTTAATTCCACCTGCTCCGCCTGCAAATTTTTCTCAGCCGCCAGCGCCTGCACCACGGCCGCTTTTGCCGCGCCCTGCCGTTGGGACGCGGCTACGCCGCCCAGTGCATACAGCGTGCTCCCCAGGTTTTCCAGAAACAGGAATCCGCTTCGTCTGGCTGTCAGCTTGAACAGCACTCTTTGCAGCAGCTCGTCCCGTCCCTTTACCCGGACCGCGCCGCCTACGCCGACAGAGACGTAATCCCCATCCCTGATCTTCAGTTCCGCCACGCCAATTCCTCCTTAGCCGCCGGTGCTGGGCTGACACAGTACACCGTTGATATACAGCGATCCGCTCACGTCGACCCGCCCCTTCAATACGATGCTGTTTCCCTGAACCTCCACCGTTCCGTTGTTTTTCAGGTACACACTGCCGCCCTTTGCGTGAATGTACACCTCGCCAGGCAGAAGTCCACTGGGTGCCTTCCCCTGCTTTACTCCCACCACACAGGACTCCTCGCCCCCGGTTCCACCCTTGATGACCAGCACCGTCTCCCCGGTAGCGGGCTGCCAGGAATAGCCCCCCGGTCCGTAAACCGGCAGCTGCCGCACCTCTCCCTTGGTGACCACGCCGGCGCTTCCTCCGGAAATGGATGTCACTCCCAGGTCAGACCCGGATGTGGCCGCCGTGGGCCGCGTCTTACTTGATAACCACATAATCTTCCATTCCTTTCCCTCTGCCTCACTGCTCCCGCAGCGTCAGCGTAATGAACTCCCCGCTTGCGTCCGCCCTGGTCTGCGCCTCCGCCACGCGATAAGTCCCCGTCAGCCCAGTCTGCGTCAGCTTCAGCGTGGCCACATCCCCGGGAAACGCCAAAAAGCCTCCCGCCAACGTCACTTCCACGCCAATCTCATCCGCTTTCGACTGCGCGATCTGATATTCCCCGGTGTACCGCATTTTCGCCCAGGTACTCTGTCCCGGCGTATACAGCACCCGGCGGCATTGGCCGCCCCGGGCGATCCACTCCTCATTGCGCACGCTGTAAGACTGACCGCGCGTTTTGTCAATAACCAGTATTTCAGACAGAACACCGTAGTGATCTTCCCGTTTAACAACCGACAAAATGTTCGATGAGTCCAAAATTTCAAACGTTTTCCCGTTTTTCCCCGGTGCGGCCCACAGCCGTCCGTATCGGTCAAAGGAAGGCATAAACCCGCCGTAAGTCCGGCAGAACCCCTCCAGCGCCTTCCACTGACTGCTCCCCGCCGCCACGGTGTACATCTCCGCACCACTGCTGACGTTCGCCGTTTTGTCACAGGTAATCCCATAGGGCGTCACATGGTTTTTGACGATCTCTTCCAGTGTCGCCCCCTGATAGGTGACGGCCCTGGATTCGTTATCCAGCAGCCGCGCGGCATAGCCCCGCCCGGCCACCAGCGCGCTGAGCCCCTCTTCCGTCTGCCGGATCTCATACTCATCCACAGTTCCCCGCAGCAGCACATTTTCTCCGTCCAGCAAGGTAAATCCCACCGCCCGCTTCAGCACCGGCTCCATCGCCGCCGTATAAAGGCATGTCACTGTGAAGCTGTCGCAGGGAACCGCTGCGGTGTATGTAACGTCCCACGTAAGCAGCGCCGGAAGGTTAACGCTGCTGTGATCGCATGTTGTGATGTGTCCCGTCATTTCACCCGCACCTGATTTCCCGCATAGATGAGGTTTGGGTTCTTAATCTGCGGATTTGCCGCAAGCAAGCTCTGAAGGGTCACACCGTAACTCTTTGCTATTCCCCACAGCGTGTCTCCCTTTTTCACGGTATACCACACTGTTGAGGCCGTACTTTCACCTGAATTTGCTGCCGTGCCGCCACTGTTCGTCGTACTCGCCGCCGTCAGATCTGCGTCCTGCCCGCAATCCTCCCAAAACTCGAACGTGTACCGCACAAAATTCGGCATAGGCTCCTCCGTCAGCTGCAACGACACGAAGTAGGCGCCTGCCGCCGGCCACACCGGATGCACCAGCAGCCCCGCTCCGTCCTGATCGAATACTGCCGCCAGCCTTCGAAACTCCTGATAGGCACCTGTTCCCACAAACGTTCCCTCGCCCCGCATCACCCGGTAGCTCAGCCCCATCTCCTGCATGCAGTACCGTCCGAACGGCACTTTGTGCACCGCGATCTTTCTCTGCCATGTGACGGAATACGTCTCCGGATTGTGCGGCCACACGTAATTCTTATACCGCATCGACGTCAGTTCCACACCGTCTCACCTCTCTTATCTCAATACAGCGGATATTCGCCGTCATACCGTCTTGCGTCCCTCTGGAACGTCCGGGACAGCTCTCCGGCAGACATACCACCGTCCACCACAAACACGGTTTCCGCGGAATCTCCGAAGTTTCTCATCGCCCCGCCGTTCCCGGCGATTCTTCCCATTCTGCGAACCGTATCCGTACCGCTGCCGGCTTCCGTCCGTATCACTGCGGCGGAATTTTCGTCCCTGCCCATCCGCGCTCCCGCCGGCTCCTGACCTGTCCCCGCCGCCTGAGTTCTCTCTGCCGCGGCTGTTTCCGCCTCCGCCTCCGTCTCCGTCAGCCCCAGCGCGTTTACCGCCTGACGGAAATTCTGGGCACTCCTGCACCGCAGCATTCGATTCCACTCCGCCATTTCCCCCGCGGGGTCCCGTTTCAGCGTCTGCGCGGTGGGGCAGCGGCGGAGGGCGCCGTCTCCTGCGCCCTCCGCCGCCTGCATCCTTCCGCGGTCTGTGTCCTTCTCCGCCGTGCCCTTCTCCCGGTCCGTTCCGCCGCCCAGCAGGGATGCAAACGCCGCCGCCTGCCGTCGCAGCTCCTCTTCAATATAATTCATGCCCGATCCCTCCGCATGGCTCGAAACCGTGCCGGGTCAAAGTTGGGGTTTGCCCCGGCAGGAAGTGAAGACTCCTTGCCGGCCAGCCGCTGCAAAAGTGCCTCCATCTCCCCCACCGTCATCGCTTCCAGCACCGCTCCCGGGCCGTCGAACATCCGCCTCTCCCCCAAAAAGCAGCTCTCCGCCAGCACTTGGGCGTTGCACAAGAGGCCCCTCAGCGCCTCGTTTTCCTCCTTTTCGGCCACATCCCGCCAAATGCTCAGCAGCCGTCCCGCGGGAAGGGGAATCAGCCTGTCCGGCGCCGTCATGCCGTTGTTTCGATTCGGTGGGCCGCCACAACGGTGATCTTTTCCGCCACCATGGCATCCAGCTCTCCCTGCTCGGAAATGCTGCTCCACTGGCAGTCAGAATAAATAATCTTCCGGTCCGGCTTGCAGATTACCAGTGAAAAATTGCTGAGATCGTAAAAATTGATTCCATCGGAGATTGCGTCGTCGGTGGCATATAGCCGGGTCAGCTCCAGTGTGTACTTGCTTTGTCCCGCGATCGTCCCCACCGGTTCGCTCTCGCCAAAAGCCTCGACACTCTGGCTGGTCTTACTGGCCTTGGCGGTGTAACTCTGCACAACCGCCACCTTTTTCCCGTTCAGCTCCAGATAGATGTCCGCGCTGGTGGGAAATCCCGTTACTTCCATGGCTCTCGCTCCTTTTCAGAAATATTTCTCTCCTTCCGCTCCGCGCGGTCAAAGCCGCACAGGCCGGAGTTTTGCTCTTAGACGGTGATGTGGGCCGTCAGGTAAATCTGGTTCAATCCGTGGGCCACCGCAAAGCTGAACTCCACCATGCACGCAGTGGGGTTGTCCGCAGACACGCTTACCGCCACCTCGCCGTAGCTGTCGATGATCTCCGCCGCCAGCTTCTTTTCCAGCTCCACAATTACCTGGGACCGGATAGCCCCCCGGTTCTGGGCCGTGTTCTTGGTCCGGGAAAATTTGCTGCGCAGAGAAGATCGGATAGCGGGAATCACGTCGTCCACAATTCGAATCGTGCTCAGCTCGCACCATGTGGCGTCCGCCGCTCCGCCCGAGGTTGTTTTTGTGGTGACGCACCTCACCGGAGCGATCACTCCCGCCGTGCTTTCCAGCGGCGTCACGCCGCCCTGGACCAGCGCATCGATGTCGTTGTCGCTGTAAGATGCGCTCAGTCCGTTCAATCCATACAGTACCGTTCCGTTCAGCGGTATCGCCGGGTCGCTTTCTCCGGCCACGGCGCCTGCCAGTGCCGCCGCGCAAAACGCGCCTGCCGGTACGCTGCTGCCACCGCCAACTCCGTCCGGCCCCACCAGCACCATGCGCTCACTGTTCAGCGCCGCCGCGTGAGCCACCAGCTCCGCCACGGTCTCTCCGTTTCCGCCGACCACGGCAATTCGTTCTCTCCGTCCCGCCGACGCGGTCTCCACCGTCGTACGCAGTGCCTGATGTACCGCAATATCCGCGCTGTCACAGACCATAATTCGCACATCTTCCTGCCCGGACAGCACCGCAAAACTCGCCTCATAGTCCGCTGTTGTACCTGTGTCGGCCACCCGGACTGCGATCACCTTGGATGCTCCGTTGACAAACAGCAGCCGCAGGATGGCGCTCATCCCCGCTGTGTCCCCGTCCTCGCCGAACGCGCTGATGCCCTCGGTATATCCGGTCAGCGTCACCGCCGCACCCACGTCGCCTTTAACCGCCTTCGCCGCCACACCGATGGTCTTCGCCCCAGTACCAGAGGATACCACGGAGGACGCGTCATAGGAGGAATACACTCCCGGCCGCTCATGCTTCGTCATACTCAATTTTCCATCGTCCCTTTCAGAATAAAGTCCAGCAGATTTTCCTCCTCACCGGAGTCCTCTGCCAAGAACGCGGCCTTGCAGGCCGCGTTGCCCTTCCGCAAAAACATCCCCGTGGTCTTGTCCCACGCGATGCCGTTCCAGTTCATCTTTCCCAGCCGCAGTCCGGCGGGCAGTCCACCCATCAGCGCCCCGACGGCGGTCTCCATAGCCGTTTCGCACTCTGCAGCCCGCTCCGCACGAACGCTGAGAGAAATGGTCACATCCATCTGCAGCCCGTACAGTTCCCTGGCATTTCCCGTTTCTTCGTCCCACTTCTCGCCAAGGTACCCGCACAGTCCCACGGCTTTTCCCTCCGCAGTGGCCACATCCACTGCGGCCACCGCGCCTTCATATTTCTTTGCCGTTCCCTCATAGGCGGGCACCGCCGCCACTCCCGCGCTTTTCAGCGCGTCGATCACCGCGTCCCGCACCTGATTCAATCCGTTCATTTTGCCGCCTCTCTCTGCGCAGTCAGTGACGCCCACCAGTAGACGGTCTCGTCCCCCAGACGGATGCTCTCGCAGCTGCGCACCGTATACGCCTGTCCCTGAAACTCCACCCGGTCCCCCAGCTTCAATTCCGTCCTTCCGAGAAACGTCCACCGCCGGTCATCCACCGTCCCCAAAGACGAGACCTCAAACGGCGCGGCCTTTTCCCTTTCTCTTGCAGGCTGAAAAAACGCCCGTTCCTCCCCGCCGTTTACCTTTACCGACTGCCCGTACTTTCTCAGAATGCGGTCAAAGCGCTCCGTCACCCCCGCACCCCCCGGAAGCAGAAATCCGCCGCCGTCACATAGGGGGCCATCAGCCGCTCCGCCTCGTCCCTCAGCGTCCTCGCGGTCCGGCCTCCCTCCGCCTCCGCCACGGACACATCCCCCGCCGTAAACCGCACGGCTCCGCCTCTTCCGGCGATCAGCCCGGCGGCGGCGTTCAACGCCGCCGCACAGAGAAACGCCTCCCGGCATTTTTCCGCCGTCATGCCGTCCCGAAGCCTCTGCGTCCATGCTTTTTCGGACGCGGCGCACAGCAGCGCCAACGCCTCCGCGTCGTCCTCTCCCGCGCCGGAGAGTGTCTTTGCCAGCGTCAAAATCTCCTCCTGCATTCCACGCGCCTCCCTTCTCCGCCGCCCAGGCGGCCAGACTTGTCAGATTGCCAACACCTTGCCGGCATCCGTAAACAGCTTTGCGAACCCGGAAATGGATGTGATCGCCGCTCGCTCCATCTGCCGGTCGATCAGCTTGTCATACTCCACCAGCACATCGCCCGCGCAGATCTGTTCCAGAGCGTAGCCCTTGTCCAAACCGATCAGCTTACCGGACGGCATGGCGTTCGTTTTCAGAAGCGTCGCACCCAGAGGGGTTGTCAGCGTACCGGTCCCCTGGAAGTTCAAACCCGTCAGCGGGTTTTGGAACTCGCTGAGTTTCAGCAGCTTTAGCATCGTGTCGCCGCCCACCAGCATGGTGTTCATGGTGTAGGGGTCAAACTGGCTCCAGAAATCCAACAGCGCGTCATAGGTCAGCGTTCCCTTGGTTCCTGAGATGGGATTGGTTCCGATCGTATAGATCTTGGCCGCATTGTTGTTGCCGTCGCCGTCGCACAGCACGTTGATTGCGTCCTGCAAATGCATTCTGCCGATGTAAGCGCCAATCTGCCGCAGCGTCACGGAAAACAGGTCCAGTCTCTGAAACCGGATTGCCTCGTAGGATGCCACCAGCATTCTGCCTCTCTTGTGCAGCCGCACCAGATTTTCCTGAGTCCGGATGGTGGTGGTGGGAATGATGCTACCCTCTTCCACGCGCTTGAGTTCCTTTTCCTTCTCCGTAGGCGCGGACGCAATGGACCGGTAATCCATCCCCTCAAAGTTGGTCACCGTGGCGGTGATGGCGGGCAGAATGCTCTCTTCATCCATGCCCTGACGCACAACGCGGGAGACAAACTCAGGGAACAGCACGGCGGAATCGCTGGTCTTGAAAAATTTCTCCACCATATCGCTACCTGCACCCTTGGCCTTGATATCGAAGCGTTTCAGCTGTCTCTGGAAGGCATCCAGACCCTCCGTGGGCGTGCCGCGGTAATTATCGCTGGGATCCAGTTCCTCTAGGGCCTGAGAAAAGCTGCGGCCCGTCTGACCGTACATACCCTTTTCCAGCTTGATATTTTCGTAATGATAAGCCATATTTTCTCCTCCTCCTTACAGTGAAAACGTAACGACTTTTTCGGCGGCGTCCACGTCCGCCACCAGGAAGCTTCGTCCCGCGGAATCCGCTTTCACGCCGCCGCTTCCGTCAGCGGACAAGCCGCACCAACCCACAGTGGGAGCGGTGTCGCCGGTATATTCGGCGGTAATGAAGCCGCCCAGCTGCACGGCACAGGCGTCGCCGCCCCTGCCCAGTGAGACCGCCTGCCCGCAGAACGCTTCACCCGCGCCGCATACGCTCACGCTTCCGTTCCCGCTGACCTTCACCAAATCCCCCTCCTGCACACCTGCGCAGGAGAATGTGGCCGCCCACTGTCCAATTCCCTCAAAAGAAATTTTCATCGTGATCCTCCTCAAAGTTAATTTTGCGGAAAGGCCGTGCAGCCGCTCTGTGCCAATTATGTCGCCTCCCGGACCCTTCCTATGTAGCAGGCGTGACGCGTCACACCCGGAACATCTCTCCGTCTCCGCTCTTTGCCTCCCGGTCAGCCCTGCGCAGCTGTACGGGAAACACCTTCTCCGCCCGCGCCTCATAGGCTTTTTTCAGCTCCAGCAGCTCCGGCTCCTCCAGCTTGTCCGCAATCCCCTGAAACACTTCTCCGTTCAGTTTCTCGTCGCTGACCAGCGCCAGCCGTACCACATCTCGCCGAAGACCCGTCAGGTAGTTTCTGCCCAGCTCCGCCTGCTTGCGCAAAACATCCCAGGCCTCCCGGAATTCCTCTTTCTGTCCCACATACTGCTCCAGCCCCGCGACTGCCTTCTGTCCAAAGCGTTTCAAAACTCCGGCCTCTCTCTGGGCCGGGACTGCCACAAACGACCATTCATAGGCGTCGGAGGGCTCTCGCAGCTCCGCATAGCACAGTTTCCCACCGTAAGTCTGCCCCTTCTGATGCGGGCAGGTCCCGCTCTCCTCTCCACAGATAGAGCACACGCTCCGCGCTACCGCGCACCCCACGGAGACCTCCTTTTTGATTCCGCCCTCGATCTCCGCAATGAGGTCCGCATTTTTTTCCGTTTTCATCAGGTAAGCCCACGCCTTCAGATAGCAGTATCCGTCCCCCGCCGCCGTGACCCGTTCCGCCTCTCTGACCAGCTCCGTCCGGTATATTCTTGCCGTCTGACCCAGGGCAGACCACTGGTGGTCAAATACGCCGCTCTTCCCCACAAACAAGTCCCCCAGCAAACTGAGCGCCGTCTCGTCAAACCGTTCAAAGTCCCGGTCCACCTCGTTGTCGCACAGCCGTACAGCGAATGTGTAAACCTCGTCCGCCGTCAAAGTCTTCCTGGAAAACCGGTTGATGCAGCTTATGTCGTCCTCTGCGGCCACCCACTGTTCCGCTGTCCCCGCGTCTTTTCGCACGTCCATTCTTCCGTCCCTCTTTCATCAGTCATATGTGAATTAGTCAACCTGCGGCATTTCCTCGTTTCTCCGCCGCGTCATTCTCGATTTTCAGCTTCCGCGCCTGCTCCAGATACAGCGCTGCCTTCGCGTCTTCCACCTCGTCCTGCAAATTGATGTCCTCCCAAATTATTTCAAACCCGCACCCGTATCCGTGCATTCTGAGCCATAACCTGCAAATCTGCTCCACGGCGGGCGTCAGCGTCCGCCGGATGGCTGTGATCTCGGTGGTCAGCATATCTGCCTGCTGAGAACTCATCCGCTCGGTGGAATTCCAGCTCAACCCCAGCATGAACGGAGGGATGCCGGTCTTAGCCACAACCTGCTCCAAAATCTGCCGTACCGGCACCTCGCTGTCCAGAATCTGCTCGTCTGCGCCGATGGCCTTGATCTCCACGTCGCCCACAGCCACAAAATCCCTCACCCGCCCGTTTTTCGCGTCCTGCATGGCCGCGGACCACTCCTCCGCCAGCAGCCGGCTCCGCTCCGCCGCCTGTTCCCGCCCATCCTCGCCGGGCTTACAGGTCACTGCAAACCGCACGTTCCCGCACCGCTCCCAGTTGACTCCTATGGTGTGATAGATTTTCATCAGAATGTCCGTCAAAAACGGCATGGATCTTAGAAGTGACACGCCATAGGGATGATCCGTCTCCGGGTTGAATGGCGTGAACAGCAGCAGATCTTGCCGCGGCAGCGGTCCTATCCGCCCGGACTCGTCCGGCCCACAGAGCTGAAAATCTAGCGGGTTGTCGCCCTCCCGGATTTCCACGTTCTCCGCCCGTCCGCAAAGCAGCGCCGCAATCTCACGTCCGTTCCCTGTCGGCACGATCTCACCCACGGCCCGCCCGCAGGTCAGCAGCGAATCCAGATAGCACTCCAAAAATGCGTTGATTCCCCGCTGTCCCCGGCCCACCGGAACGGTCCGCAGGAAGCTTTGCAGTTCCCGCTCCGCCCGCGTCTCCGCGCACTTGACACCCACACCCGCGGTCATGCGGATCAGCTTGTAAATTGCCGCGTCCACCACCGGAACTCCCTCCCGGATGGCCCTGTACAACCGAAGTTCTCCGCCGCGCAGCGGTACATACCCGTCTAAAATACCGAATGGATGACGCTCTGCGTTCCGCAGCTGCACGGTCGCCGTCTTCGATTTCTGTTTTCCCTTTCCGAATCTCATGATCGCTCCTCCCCCATTTTCAGGTTTTCCGTTCCACCCAGGTAGCGGCAAATCCGCCGCCCCGCGGTTTCATCACACTCATGGCAAAATAGCGCAGATCGTCCATGGCGTGATCGTTCTCTTTTTTTGGCGTATCCCGGCTTCCGGACTCCCAGCAGTACGCCTCCATCTCTCTGAGACAGTCCTCGCACCCCTCGCAAATAACGATTCTTCCGCTTTTCAGCGCGTCCGCCGTCGTGCGGATTCCGTCCAGCACGTTGTTGTCCGCTTTCTCAACGGGATACCCCGCCTGCCGCAGCGCCGTGATAAAGCTGGCCGCCGATGGGTCCGCCACCACCGTCTCCACGCTCCGTCCCCCGATCAGCCGCCCCAGGTCCTCCGTGTATTCCGCGTCGGTTTTCTGCCGTCCCTCCACCCGGGAGTTATAATAGTATTCCTTTACCCGGTACCACACCCCGTCCCGCAAGCCCCACAGTCCAAAGGACGTCGGGTTTGCCGTCCCATAATCGGCGGACACTCTCCACCGCTCCATCTCACCTTCCGGCACAGCTTTACAAAATGTCTCGCGCTCAAAAAAGTCATAGATCCGCCCCTGCGCCGCGGCCCATTCCCCCAAAACAAACCTCCGGTAGAAGATGCCGCTGTAACAGGTTTCGTAGCGTCTGCGGACCTCCTTTGTCAACACCGGGTTGTCCGCCATGGTAAAGTGCAGATACAGCGCCCGTTTTTCCCGCGCCTTGCAGATCCACTCCCGGTAAAACCAATGCTGCGGCCCCTCCGGATTGCAGTCCAGCCAGAGCTTGCTCCCCGCCACGGAACACCGTGCGCAGGCCTGCTCCACGAAGGATCTGGGCATCAGCGCCGCCTCGTCCAGCAGCACCCCCGCGAAGGTGCTTCCCTGGATCAGAGCCGCGCTGGACTCGTCCTTTCCTCCAAAGAGCCAGAACCGGTTGCGCCTTTTCCCGCTGCGTACCACCAGCAGATTTTCCGAGCGCTTTTCCGTACATTTCATTCCCAGCTCCCGCAGCACCGGAACAATCTCCTGCAAGACGTTTCGCCGCAGAGAGAGGATGGTCTTTCCGCACACTCCGAACTGCTGCTGGTCAAAGCTGGTCTGCGCCCACAAAAAGAAGGATAACCCCATGGAAAAGGTCTTTCCGCTGCGGACGGCTCCGTCGCAGATCACCGCGTCGTATCGCTCTGCGTCCGACTGCCACCACCGCAGCACTCTCCGCTGCTTTTCAGAGAACCGCACCGCCTCCACACTTTGGCCCCTCCTTTTCGTCCTCGGTCTTCAGCGCCTGCAAAAATCGCTCCATGCCGTCCTCTCCGTCTTCGTCCAGCAGGCCCCACAGCGTCTCCAGCGCCTGTATCCGATCGATCAGCTTCATCTCCGTCCCCTTGTCCGTAATTTTCAGCTCCGCCACATCGGACAGATCCAGTTCTCCTGATTCCACCATCTCCCGGTTTGCCAGCTTTGCCGCGTCGGACACCCGGCCGAACGCCATCTGTCCCAGCCGCCGCAGGACGTCCTGCCGGGTGGGCAGCTCCATTCTCCGCATCCATTTCAACCGTTCCGCCACCTCCTCAAGTCGCAGCAACGCATAGCCGTCTTCTCTTCCCACACGTTTGGCCGCCCGGTTTGGGTCCATGGAGAGCAGAAACTCCCGGCAAAACCGGTCTCGCTCCGCGCCGGTCAATTTTTTTCGCATTGTTTTCACCTCGCTCTTACATGAAAGGGTCCCCGCTTCCCTTACTTGCACGTCTGCGTACATCCTCTGAAAAAAATTTCAAAAAAAGCTCCGCCTTTCGGCGGAGAAAGCGGATTTGCCCAAAGGGCGGTGTTTCGTAAGCAGCCTCCCAACCAAATGCCCTGTGGAGGCCTACATATAAATAATCATCATCCCTACCATCATCCCAATCACCGCAGCCAGCGCCGGCACTTTGGAATGCCATAGGCTGCTGGCCTCCGGCAGTAATTCTCCGAACACCACATACAGCATCGCCCCCGACGCAACGCCCAGTGCCGCCGCCAGCATCCTGGGCCCTATGGTCCCCAAAAAGTACCCCACGGCCGCCCCTAAAATAGTAGGCGTCCCCGTAATGGCGGTCGTCGCCACCGCTCTCGGCTTCGATATCCCCCCTGAGATCAGAGGCACCGCTACCGCCATCCCCTCCGGAACATTGTGCAGTCCGATCACTGCCGCCATCATAAGTCCGCCTCGGCTCAGTGCCTCCGTCTCCGCCCCTCTGGCAAACGACGCCCCGATTACCATTCCCTCGGGCACATTGTGCAGCGCGATAGCCGCCGCCATCACCACACCCGCCAAAAGCAGTCCTCCGTGCCCCTGCTCCTCGCGTCTTTTCTCAATTTTGGTGTTTAAACCGCAGATCACCCCGTATCCCGCCAGTACACCCCCCACGATCAGTACCAGCGGAGTCTGCTCCCCGGCGTCCTCCGGCGTCAGGGCGTCCGTCAGCAGATCAAAGCACACCACCGCCACCATGACCCCCGCCGCGAAGCTCAGCAGCAGACTCACCGTCCTGCTGGAATCCCGCCGGAACAGGCAGCTCACCGCACCTCCCAGCCCTGTGCCTCCCATTCCCGCCAGCGCTGTGATTGCCAGCATCCACAGAACGCCCAAGCGTCCTTCCCCCTTTCAAGCCGCTGATCTTTGCCGTCGCGGCCGTCCATCGTGAACCCCGCCCCTTTATCTCAAAAAAGGGCAGGAAGCCGCACAGCAACTTCCTGCCCTTATCCTTCGTCTGTTTGCTTTTTCGCCGTGTTCCTTCCCGTCACTTAAACAGGATATAGGTCAGGGCCCCGATCAGTCCGACTCCCGCCAGTGTCAGGTCGAAGGCAAATGTCTCGCCGATTAAAAACCGCTTCGGTTTTCGAGCGTATACGCCGAAATCTTCATTCCGCTTCGGCACGAATACGCCGGGAGCCCTCAGATACAGCAGCTTTTCCCCCGACAGTACCAAAAAGTCACCGATACCTGCGGCCACCCGGGCGCACAGCGCCCCTGCAAACGCCAGTCCCCGCACAGCGGGACGGTACACCAGATTTTCCAAGTCCAGCTTCTCCGGCCATAGGTCTAAGTATGCGGTTCCATCGGCCGTCTTCCTGCAAAATACCGTCCGCACCACCAGCAGATATACCGCTGCGCCGATCCCCAGCGAAATCAGCGCTCCCTGCAAATTGGTCCACGAAAAGTAGCGGAACATTCCGTGATATTCCCCTGCCCGCAGAAACACAGAGGACTTTTCCGCGATGATTTGCATGGAAACCCAGGGTGTCAGACCAAACGCAAGCATCAAAAACGCCGTCAGCCCTACCGCGATTTGGGTGGCCGGGACCATGTACTCGCGTACACTGAACTTCTGCCTCTCCGCCCGGCTCTCTATAAAAACAGCCACAAACAGCTTTGTCATATAGGCCGCCGTCAGCCCTCCGGAAATCAGAAACAACCACTCCACCGCCCGGAATCCCGTCACAGAGGCCCCCAAATGCTCCAGTTCGTGAATATACTCCACAATGCTCTCATGTAGCAATGTCTTGCTGATATATCCAGAGGTCCCCGGCACTCCCGCGATAGCCGCCGTGCCCATAAAGAACACAGCTTTCAGCAAGGGCTTATTTCGTCCCCAGCCCCGGATCTCGTTTAGATCCAGCGAGTGGGTCCCCATGTATACCACGCCCGCCGATACAAACAGCACCAGCTTGATGAGTCCGTGGTTGAGCATGTGGAGCACGGTTCCCCACGCCGCCAGCGCATTCTCCGCTCCCAGAAACCCCTGCATCGCTACGCCAACCAGAATGAATCCAATCTGAGACATGGAAGAACAAGCCAGAGCCCGCTTCAGATTGATGGAGAACAGTGCCAGCACCGATCCCAGCACCATGGTGATAGTCCCCAAGACCAAAATCACCTTATTCCAATCCGCACTGGAAAAGAACAGATACCGGGACGTCACCAGAATACCGAAAATTCCGCTCTTGGTCAGAATTCCGCTGAGCAGGGCCGATGCCGGCGCCGGCGCCACCGGATGGGCCTTGGGCAGCCATATGTGCAGTGGATACATACCCGCCTTAGCCCCGAATCCCACCAGGCAGAACATTCCCGCAGTAAACAGCTCGCCGTATTGTTCTCCTCTGAGCGCTGTCACCAGCCCCGGCAGCCGCTGGATCATCAGCGACCCCAGCAGGTGATAGAGCATCAGCAGCCCCACCAGCAGCATCATTCCCCCGAACACCGCCACCGCCAGATACGTTTGTCCGGCCCGCAGCGCACTGGGGTTCTCGTTTTGCGCCACCCATACATAGGAAGCGAAGGACATGATCTCAAAAAACACGAACAGCGTGAAAAGATCCGCCGCCAGAAACACGCCCATCAGAGCCCCCAGCGTCATCAGCCAGGAGCAATAATAGCGGTTCACGCCCTCACGGTCCGCAAAATACTCCTTGCAGGGAAGTGCCGTCATCAGCCATAAAAAGGCGGACAGCATCGCCAGCATCGTGTGAAGGCTCCCCGCTTCGAACCGCAGACCAAGGCCGCACACCTGCGGCATCGCAGCCGTCCCCGGTGAAAACAGCAGCAACATCCCTGCCGCCAATAGCTCAACGCCTGGAATTATACGGATGTACAGATTGCGGTACTCCCGTCCTCTTTTTCGCAGCGGGTAGACAAAATATGCCGCTAAAAACGGAAAGAACACCAGAAACAGCAGTAAATATGTGCTCATTCAGCGTCTTTCCCCTTTCATAGCATATTGGAACCCACCGCCTGCAAAAAGCTGATCAGCGGGCTGGACAGCAGCGCCAGCACAATGCCCGCCGCAGCCAGTACGATCAACGGAATGGTCATAGCCTTGCCGGGATCGTGGATTTTTAAAAGCGCTTCCGCGTCCACTGCACCCACTGGAAACCACGCCCGGACAAAAATCGTCATCATATAAAGAGTTGTCAGAAGGGTGGACAATATCAGCGCCCCAATGCCGACATAGGCCAGCGGGTTCCTCGATATCACGGCAGCGGAGCAAATCATCCATTTTCCCGCAAAGCCTCCCAACGGCGGCAGTCCGATCAGTGCAAACGCCGACACGGTAAACGTTCCGAATACCACCGGCATTCGCCGCCCAATTCCTTCGAACTCATAGATATACTCCCGCCCGCTTTTCTGGATAATGGCGCCCGCACAGCAGAACATGGTGATCTTCACCACCGCGTGATAGACCATATGGGTCAGCGCGCCGGTAAGCCCCACGGGCAGCATCAGCGTCAATGAAAAGAGGATATAGCTGAGGTTGCTCACCGTGGAGAACGCCAGTCTCCGCTTTAAATGCGGCGTCCGCAGTGCCCGGGCCGCACCGTACACAATGGTGACAATGGCCGCCGTCATGACCACGTCCTGAGCTGTGCTTCCCCGCAGAAAGTCCGCCCCGAACCCAAAATAGATCAGCCGCAAAACCGCGAACGCCCCCGCCTTCACCACTGCCACCGCATGGAGCAGCGCGGACACCGGCGTGGGGGCCACGGATGCATCCGGCAGCCATCCGCAGAAGGGAAAGATTGCCGCTTTTACGCCAAAGCCGAAAAATGCCAGCACGAACACAGCCCGCAGTACGGACTCATGTCCCACCGCTTTTGCAAGGTTCAGCACTCCACCGTAAGTAAAATCCAGCGTCGTCCCGTAACTCAGTAAAAACACGATGCCGATAAACGCGAACGCCGCTCCCGAGAGGGAGTACACCAGATATTTCCGTCCGGCATACCGGGCCTTCTCGTCCATAAAGTGCATCACCAGCGGCAGCGTTGCCAGCGTCAGCAGCTCATAGAATAAATACAGCGTCAGAAAGTCCTCTGCAAACGCCACACCCAGCACCACGCCGAAGCTGGCGATCCAAAAGGCAAAAAACCGATTCTCATGTCCCTCGTGAGACATATAATCAAGGCTGTACAGCGTGATAAGCGGCCACAGTGCCGATACGATGGCTCCATACACCATGGAGGCCCCGTCGATCCGCAGCGAAATGGAGAATTCGCTGGAAAACCGCACCAGTGTACAGGCTGGAGTCACATTCGCCGCCGCAGCCACCGCAATGGAGGCAAAGGAGAGGCCCGCCGTCAGCAGCACCGACATCATAATATAACCATTGCGTACCTTCCGTTTTTGGGGCTGAAAAATCAGCAATCCCATGCCCAGCGCCACGGGAATGAGGACGGGAAGTGCCTGTAGCCAGTACATCCGCCAGCCTCCTTTCATTCCAAGTTCAAATCAGAATATCTGCGGTAAAATCGCAGAAATCCACGCCTGCAAGCCGTTGGGAAACAGCCCTAAAATCAGCACCGCAGCACCCAACGCCATCATGGGCGCGGTCATCTGCGGACCCACCTCCCTGCGTTCTACCAGTACGTCCCTGCCTGGGAAAAATCCCCGCACCACAATGGGCAGCAGATATCCGGCGGTCATCAGCGCCGACAGAATCAGCATCGCCATCCCCAGATACCCAACCATCCGGGACTCGCAGTTCAACGCGGCGGAGGCCAGATGCCACTTGCTGATAAATCCGCTCATAGGCGGGATTCCAATGATAGACAGCGCCGCGGCGGAAAAGCACACCATGGTCCGGGGCATCCGCTTTCCGATTCCTACCAATTGGTCCACCAGCGTGAAATTTGTTGCGATGATGATGGCGCCGGCCGCCAGGAATAGAGCGTCCTTTGCCAGCGCGTGGAACACCATCTGTAAAAACGCTCCCCGCATACCTCCCGGGGTCATCAGCAGCAGCCCAAACTGCACATAGGACACCTGGCTGATGGTGGAATAGGCCAGCCGCTTCTTCAAGACCTTCTCCTTCAGCGCAAGCATGGACCCCGTGAACACCGTGCACAGCGCCAGACCAATCAGCGTGTACTGTGCCCAGCTTCCCCGCAGGAAGTCCGGCCCAAACAGATAGTACGTCACCCGGATCATCGCCAGCACACCGCCTTTGGTGATTACGCCGGACAACACGGCGGACGCCGGGGCTGGGGCCACGGGATGAGCCGTGGGCAGCCACGCCTGCATGGGCATCATGCCCGCCTTTGCGCCAAACCCAATCATCATCACCAGAAACACGATCAGCAGCAGCGGCCTATGCTCCGCCGCCAGACTCAGATTCAGCGCTCCACCGCCGGTAAAGCTCTGATCGACCAGATAGTGGGAGAGGAAGAAATACCCCGCCAACGCCATGCCCGCGCCAAACACGGAGTATCCCAGGTATTTAAGTCCCGCTCTTCTGGCCGCCGGAGTCCCTCCGTGCAAAACCAGCGGCATCGTCAAAAGAGACATCATCTCAAAAAACATATACAGAGTCACGAAGTTGTCCGCTAGAGCCAGACCCATCAAAACGCCCAGCGTCATCGTGTAGAATCCCTGAAACTGCTGCCCACGTCCCGCATGGCGGAGATAAGCCCCGGCGAACACCGCCACCGGCAGCCAGATTACCACGATCAGCACCATAAAGAACTTTGCCAGCGAGTCGCTCTGCACCGCCAGATACAGCGCCCCCTCAATGGTCATCAGCCGCAAGGACCGCTCCGGAAGGACGCACAAAGCCGCCGCAGCCGCGGCAGTGGCGATGGTCAGCCACAGCACCAGTCGGTTGCGGATCTTCTCGTCCCTCTGCCGGAAAACAAACACGCCTCCGATTATGGGCAGCAAAATTGGTATCAGCAGCAATGCGGTTTCTCCCCTCGCAAAATTTTGGTTCAGGGCTCTGCTCTCAGCCCCGGCTCACATCAGCCGGATTCCGGCCCGAATCACATTTAAAATTGGGTGGTAAATGATGCCCAGCAGGAAAATCAGAAAGATGAACACCGCGTCGGCAATAAAAAACAGGCGATCAAACCGCATGTCCTCCGGTTTCACGTCCAGCATGATAAACCGGACCTCCTCCCACGCCGGCCGCACCCAAATTGCCAGAATCGCCGGCACATAGTACAGCGCATTCAGCACGGTAGATGCCGCGATTGTCAGCAGCACCACCGCCATAAAGGGCGACTCCAGAGCAGCTTCGGAGAGATACAACTTGGACACAAATCCCCCCAGCAGAGGAATACCGATCATGCTCAACGCTCCCACGGTGAAACCCACGCCCGCGGCCACATCCCGATAGGCGCTGCCGCGCAGGTTTTTCAGCGACCGGTGATGTCCGCTGACCGTGGAGAGCCGTCCGGCACAGATAAACAACAGCGGCTTACAGGCCGCGTGAACGAGAATGTGGAAGCATGCCGCCGCCACGCCAGCCTCAGTTCCAAGCCCCAGTCCCATGAAAATATACCCGATCTGGGCAACCGAGGAGTTTGCCAGCATCCGTTTCACATGATACTCCCGCATAGCCGCAAGTGACCCGAAGATCATTCCCAAAAGGCCCAGCGTCAGCAAAATATTGCTCACACCTACCTTCCGCATCAGCTGCAGTCCGAACACCCGGGTCATCAGCGTGATGAGCAGCACAATGTACCCCTTCAGCACCAGTCCGGACAAAATCGCGGAGGACGAAGTGGTAGCCCCGCCGTGAGCATCCGGCAGCCACAGATGGAAGGGAAACATGGCCCCCTTGATTCCCAGACCCACCACCATCAGTCCGATGGACACGACCAGCGGCCTTTGATACTGCCCCAACTCCGCCAGAATCGCCACCGCCTTGGCCAGCGGCTCCATCAGCAGATACCCCGTGGCGCTGTTGAGCAGCGTTAGTCCGATCAAAAACAGTCCGGACCCCAGCAGACTCATGAACAGGTAGCGAATCGTTGCGATAAGATTTGGTCCCGTGTCCTTGGCCATCACCATGGCGCAGGCCGCGATGGTCGTGATTTCAATGAACACGTATCCGGTAAACATGTCGTTGGTGTAAACCAGCGCCAAAAGTCCCGCCATCAGAAGGTCCGTCACGGCAAAGTACAGTCCTTGCTTTTCCGGCAGAATATCTTGGAACAAGCTATGGCCGCCACCCAACAGCGACAGCCCCATCACAATGGCAAACGCCGTTGCCAGCAGCGCCTGAAGGGGCCCTGCCTTGATGGCGTTTCCGTAGGGCGCGGCAAACCGGCCCATAGAGTACACAAAACTGACATCTTCAATATAGAGGAAGTACAGAAGCACCACCGACAGCACGGCAATTACCGCCGTCATCATCAGTGCCAGCCGGTAGACCTTTCTCCCATCCTGAATTACCGCGGACAGCACACCACACATGATGGCGATAAAAATGCAGATAAAAGGGAGGTTTTCATAGAAAGGCCGCATCAATCCTCCTCCTTTTTGGCCCGCTCCAGCAGCTCACGCAATTCAATCGTTCCATAGTGCCGGTATATGCGCTGGATCAGCGCCAGAGAGAACGCCGTCACACTGACCGACACCACAATTCCGGTCAAAACCAGACCGCTGGGGATGGGGTTGATGTACAGCGATGCGTTGACGCTCCCCTCTTCCACGATGGGCGCGCCGTGTCCTTCGATGTATCCGAGGGAAGCCAAAAGCAAAAACACTGCGGAATCCATAATGCTGAACCCGACGACCTTTTTCAAGAGGTTCTGCTGGAGCATTATGTTCAACAGCCCAATACCGAACAGGATCACCGCCACCACGGCGAATCGATTCTGCGAGATTGCCTCCAGCATCAGAGCTTCCCCCTTTGAAACATGGTGTAAAATCCGTAGATGGTGCAGGCCACCACCAGGCCCACAGCCAGATCGATCACCGTCATCATCCACTCCATCTCCACTGTGATTCCGTTGGCCCCCGCGAAAATGTAGATACCGTATGTCAGCGCATAGGCCATTAATCCCGTGATCCGCACCCCGTCGTACAAGCTGCGGGTCAGCAGCCGGCTCAACTGCTCCGGTCCATAGGCGACAGAGTACAAAATGAGTCCTCCGCCCAGAACCGCGCCGCCGGAAAATCCGCCGCCCGGCGAGGTTTCTCCGTTGAACAGCACGTACAGCGAAAACAGGAGAATAAACGGGGACAGCAGCTTCGCTGACTTTCGCAGGATATTGTCCGGGTGGGTCCGCTCGATGGCGTCCTCCCTCCGGAGTCTGAGCAGCGTCTGCTCGTCGGTGTTGTTCCCGTCCCGCTGCAGCAGCATCATCACGCTGCTCACTGCCAGAAACAAAACGCAGCTTTCGCCCAACGTATCAAACCCGCGGTAACTCAAGATCATGCCTGTCACCGCGTTGGTGGCGCCGGTTTCCTCCTCGGTATATTCCAAATAGTGCCGGGACACCTCGTTGTTGGTGGGATTTCCCGGCTGCCCAAAGGGTGGGATGCAGAGCACCGTTGCAAACAGGATAGCGATCAGCGTCAGGCAGAGAAAGCTAGCCGCCAGCGGATACAGTCCAAGAAATTTTTTCAGCCGCAGCCGTTCCCGCTCCTCATGGAGTTCCTGCGGCGCATGGGCGCGTGCCGGCCGCCGGTCCATCACATACTGGGTGGTTGGATCTCTGGTTACGCTGTCGCCGTTGACCCATTCGGCAAAGCGTCTCCACCGGCTCTTTTCCTTCCCGTCACTCATCCTGTGTCCCCTTCAGTGCCCGGATTTTTTTCAGCGTCAGGAAAAAGAGAATCCCGCTGATACCCGTCCCCACCGCGGCCTCCGTGATGGCCAGATCCGGGCTTTGCAGAATGCTCCACAGCACCGCTAAAATGACCGAGAACGCCAGATACACGATTACCGTCGCCAGCAGACGCTTACAAAGCGGCGCGGCCGCCGCGCAGATCACAAGACCCGCCAGCAGAATATTTTCCAATACCGTCATCGTCTCTCCACCTTACATTCTGACTTGAGATTGGGGCTGGTCACCGTCTCTACCTGGGCAATCAGATGACTCGCCACTGGACTCGTAATCCACATAAACACCAGAATCAGCAGCGCTTTCAGCGAGGACAGCGTGGGCACGTGGAACAGAATCACGCCCACCAGTATGCAGAAAATTCCAAGCGCATCCCCCACGGCGGCGGCGTGCATCCGGTTCAGCACATAGTCGAACCGGTAAAGTCCCAGCACCGCCGTAAAGAACACGAACACGCCAAACACCAGAAATATCAGTCCCGCAGCACTCAGGATGCTATTCGCCATGTTCCTCCGTCTCCTTTTCTTCAGGCTTGGATCCCGTGCATTTCGCCTTCCTCCAGTGGCGGACCAGCACCAGCCGCGACATCACCACCACAGTCAAAAAGCTCAAAAGGGCATACACCAGCGCCACATCCACCAGAAAATCCTCTTTCAGCCGAACAGACAAAATGGCGATGATCGCTACTGCTATCGTATTGATCATGTTGACGGCGATCACCCGGTCAGTGAATCGGGGTCCGATCACGGCCCGAACCAGCGTTGCCAGAATCAGCACCGCCAGCAGGACCGCCGACGCCGTCAGCGCCGCGTTTTTCAGGTCGGTCATACGCCCCTCTCCAGTTCCCGCAGTTTCCGTTCAAACTCGCTGTGCTCCAGGCCCTCGGCCAAAGATGCATCCAACGCGTGGACGCACAGCAGATTGCCCTCCTGCGATACGGTAATGGTCCCCGCGGTCAGAGTGATGGCGTCGCCGAGGGCGGCTCGGGCACTCTCGCTTATCAGATCCGTCCGAAACCAGACGAGCCGCGGCTCCATATTCCGTCCTTTCGTATAAATAAGACGCATCACAACCAGTCCCGCCCAGAGCATTTCCTTCAGAAGATAGAGCAGATACAGGATTCCGCCTCCCACCTTTTTGAAAGCTCGCAGGTCCGCGGCAGGGCTGTATCCCAGCGTCCGGCAGGCCAATAAGTACAGCGCTGCGGAAACCGCTGCCCCGATCAAACAGATTTCAAAGTCAATCCTCCCCGACAGGAGAATCCACAGTCCAAACAGCAGAATTGGCAAGCCATCGCCCCCCCTCTCAAACGTTCAAGCCGGTCAGTCTCACAGCATGGCGTCCGCACCGCGCCTTTTTTTCGCGTAATCCTGCACATACCGCATAAAATTCCGCGTTACAGGAGACACGGACTTCAACTGCGGCACACCCATCCCCAGAATACGGTACTGCGGTGGGTCCAAAGGCATGGCCACCGCGTCGTTCTGATAGTTCCTCAGCAGCAGCTCGGGCAGAATGGAAACCCCCAGTCCCGCCGTCACCAGGCTGATAATGGCATAGTCGTTACAGGCGGAAAATCGGATATGAGGATAGTGCTCCAGCCGATCGAGTACGTGATGGACCTCGTAGTCATAGCCCGCCAGCGGCATAATAAACTGCTCGTTTTGAAATGCCTCGATGGGTACGGCGTCCCGCTCCGTCAGCGGGTGTCCCGGCGGCAACAGTGCCAGCAGCTCGTCTCGGCACAGCGGCAGCCAGTCGAAGGGCCGGTTTTCTCCGCCGGTGTACAGGCACATGTCCGCCTCGTGATTGTCCATCATGGCGTCGATGCGATCCGCTCCGCCCTCGATAATCTGAATCTCCACATTTGGATAGTCCTTTTGAAATGCGCTGATAATGTTGGGAAGCCAGTAAATGGCCATGCTGGAAAAAGAGGCAATCCGGATATGGCCGGTATCCGCACCCTTAATCTTTGCAATACTCTGTTCCAGACTCTCGTTGGTATTCAGCAGCTGCCGGATAATGGGCAGCAGCATCTCCCCCTCGGAATTGGGAAAAATACCGGATGAAGTCCGAATCATCAGGGGAAAACCCACCTCGTCCTCCAGCGACTGCATCATATGGCTGATGCCGGACTGTGTATATCCCAGTTCCTCCGACGCCTTTGACAGGCTCCCCAGTTCCACGGCACGGACGAAAGCCTCGTACTTTTTGATATTCACGCTATGCCGCCCTTTCATGTTTCATAGTACAAATCAGACATTCTCTAATGGCTATTCTTATGTTATCGTATCTATGCTAGAAATGCAAGAGCTTTCTACGAATGCCGTGCAATCGCTGTATCGGCTCGTTTTTCTCATACAGGGCAGACCGTTTTTCCAGTTTTGACAGGGCCGGAAACTTGCGCTTGCCCACCCCTCTCAAAAAAGGAAGCCGCTGTTATCGCACAGCGGCTTCCTTTTGCACATATTTCCTTTTTGTCCCGCATAGGTTTCCCGCAAGGGGGAATGTATAAATGACCATTCATGTGGTAAATGCCGGCGAATCGGTTGATTCCATCGCCGCAAAGTACGGTGTCGATCCTTTCCGGCTCGCTGCGGACAACGAGGTCCCCGCCGGGGGCGCTCTCGCCGTGGGACAAACTCTGGTCATCCGCTTTCCAAAGCTCGTTCATTCTGTCCGCGCCGGGGATACGCTCACCTCTATCGCCACCGACTACGGCGTTACCGTCCGCACCCTCTATCAAAACAATTGGAGTCTGGGTGGTCTTCCCACTCTGGACGCGGGGATGGACATCGTGATCTCCTATCAAGAACCGCCCATCGGTACTGCTGCTTTCAACGGCTACGCCTACCCCTTCATCAATCGCCTGCTGTTGGATTCGGTTACGCCGTATCTCTCCTACCTCACACCCTTTACTTACGGAATCACGGCGGAGGGCACTCTCCTTCCTCTGCAGGACGACGCACTTCTTCTCTCCGCCCGGGAGCACGGCGCCCACTCGGTCCTCCATCTTTCCTCCTATACGGAAAACGAACAGTTCGACTCAGCCCGCGCCACCCTGGTCCTGACGGATGAAGCCGCTCAAAACCGTTTGATCGCCAGCATCGAGAAGCTCATGCGGGATAAGGGCTTTGCAGGAGTAGATGTGGATTTTGAATTTCTCCCCGCCGCCCTTGCCGCGCCCTACGCGGAATTTCTCGCCCGTCTCCACCGCGTCTTCGGCGCTCAGGGCTATTTCGTCTGGGCTGCTCTGGCTCCCAAGACCTCCTCCAATCAGCCCGGCCTTCTGTATGAGGCCCACAACTACTCCTCTATTGCCTCCTCGGTGGACGCCGTTCTCCTTATGACTTATGAATGGGGATATACATATCTACATCTATGCTATAGGTAATAAATTGACGCCCGAGATTTTAATTCCTTGAGTGGTATTGTTATGATCTTGCTTAGCACTAATTTCTTCATTACAATGCATCCGTCCTGTTATAGTACCATCATCTTCGACTCCAATAAATAGTTCGCCGCCATTATTCTACAAATATTGGATAGAATAAAAGCAATTATATCGATATTGCATTTGCAACTCTATTTTATTTTTTCAGTCTGCAAACAAATAGGCATTTAATGTCCTTGAAAGCAGAACAAGCCGGACGCCACGTGGCGCCCGGCCGCTCTATTGGAGGATAGAATAATAAAAAAAGCTCTTGCAAGATTTATAATACACACTTTCTGTTAAAATTATAAGCATGATCCTGTAAATTTTGAATAATAAGCCCCCGATGTTCTAACGGCCATTGGGGGCCTCTTAGTGCCCAATTCGGACATCTTACTTATTTAAGATGTCTGGCTTCGGAGAAGAGTTTTTATCGAGCTTATTTGAGACAATGTATGAAGAGCTTCCGCAGCCAACGAAAGAAGGAACTAACGCGAAATGATTGATCGGTGAGAGCATGTATTTCGACGATTCTTTTTATCATAAAAAGTGAATCCGCGGCGGCCATATCTCTGACGACGATCTCGCCTATAAGGTGCTGTCCGTCGTCGCAGAAATTCCAAAGCAGTCCCAACAGCACATCCAATAATCTGTGTCCAATAAGTTCAACAGGCCGCTTTGCAAGGGTAGTGCCAAGAGTTATGCACAAAAAGGTTTGCAGTCTCCAACCGGCAATAAGAAAATACATAGCATATGATTCTAAACGGTATCGCGGTATCGCTTATGCAACGGGGAAGTTGCCCCTTCGAGACCACACGTAATTTTTTGAAAACAAACTGGGAACAGTTCTTTAAAAAAGCGATCCGGTTATGAAAATCTGTGGCAGCTACGACGCAGGGGATAACAGTTCGATCAGTCCGCCTCCTGCGGAATCACCATCAAATCATCACCGGGCCTGACGGTCCCGCCAATTAAAATTTTAATAAAAATGCCTTCCCGGGGCATTACGCAATCGCCCGCCGCTTTGCGGATGGCACAGTCGTTGTGACACTCCTTGCCGATCTGCGTGACTTCCCCGACGACGTCACTGCCAAGCCGCAGTTGTGTTCCCACGGGAAGCTTGTACAGGCAGATGCCCTCGGTTAGAACGTTCTCGGCAAAGTCGCCGTGTTTGAGCGGGAATGAAATTTTTTCCTGCACCTTCCGGACGCTTTCCACGCCCAACAGGCTGACCTGACGGTGCCAGTTTCCCGCGTGGGCGTCGCCGACAATGCCGTGATCGACCCTCATCGTTACTTCTGACACCTCATGCTTCTGAATACCCTTGTGCTCAGAAATGCAGACCGCAATGATTTTAACCATTGTGTTTTCCCCCCATTTCGTCGTGATGCTGGTGTTCTCCGCAATCCGAAGACCAGCCGCGCAGAATCTCCACGCCGTGCCTGAGCGCGGGCAGTACCGCGCCGAGACATTCCCGGGCAGCCTTTTCACTGCCAGGACAGTTGAGAATCAGCGTATCCCCGCGGATGCCCGCCGCCTCCCTGGACAGGCAGCCTCTGGGCGTAATTTGCAGAGACTTTGCACGCATGGCCTCCGGAATGCCGGGAGTCTCCCGTTCGATGACCGCTCTGGTCGCCTCGGGCGTAACGTCCCTCTTAGAAAAACCTGTACCGCCGGTAGTGGCGACCAGACAGACGCCACGCTCGTCGGAGCAATCGATCAGTTCTTTTTGAATGGTTTCAAAGTCGTCCGGAACCACCGCCGTATAGACGATCTCCCAGCCGTCCGCCTTCAGCATTTCACAGATGGCCGGACCTGAGGTGTCTTTGCGCAGGCCCTGGGCGCCCTTATCGCTCATGGTGATGACCGCCGCCGTATAATTCATGGAATCAGTCGTCCTTTCTCAGAAATTCGCCGGACTTGCCGCCGGTTTTTTTCAGCAGACAAATTTTATCGATGACGATATCCCGCTGCACGGCCTTGCACATGTCGTAAACCGTCAGCGCCGCAACCGAGACAGCCGTCAGCGCCTCCATTTCAACGCCGGTGGCACCGGTGCATTTTGTGGTCGCATAAATCTCAACGGCTAACTGCTGCTCATCCATCTGAAAGTCCAGATCCACGCCCGAGAGAGAGATGGGATGGCACATGGGGATGATGTCCGCGGTATGCTTGGCGCCCATGATGCCGCCGATCTGCGCGGTGGTGAGCACATCCCCCTTCTTCAGGCCGCCGGACTGAATCAGCCGAAAGGTCTCCTCGTTGACCAGAACCCGGCCATAAGCCACAGCCATACGGACGGTATCCGCTTTTTCAGAGACATCCACCATTCTGGCTCTGCCGTGTTCGTTGAAATGTGAAAAGTCCTCCAAAATTTAACCTCCGATCTGATTCATGTCCCGGGCAGACCCGGCGTGCTCCTCCGCGGTCAGAACGCCGTGCTGGGCGGGCTTATGGGCAATCGCGGTTTCCAGCCGATTTCGAAGTGCTTCCCCGTGCAGACCGCGCAGGGGAATTTCCTCGGTGGAGAACAGGCAGGGCTTTAAATACCCGTCGGATGTCAGGCGTATACGGTTACATTCGCCGCAGAACAGATGACTGATCGGGCGGATCAGCCCCACACAGCCCGCCGCACCGGGCAGACGGTAGAGCTCCGCTACGCCGCTTTTCTCCACGGGCTGTAGCCCGGGAACTCGCTCCAGCACGGTTCCGCACGGGAGATAAGCTTCCGCCCCGAACGGGCTGACGTGCCCAATGGGCATCAACTCGATAAAGCGCAATTCGATGGGATACTGCTGCGTGAGCGCGACAAGATCGGGAATCTCGTCGTCATTGAAACCGCCAATCAAGACCGTATTGATTTTGAGCGGGGTCAGTCCCGCCTCCATGGCGGCGCGGATGCCGGAAAGTGCATCCTCCAGCCGGCCCAGCCGGGTGATCCTGCGATATTTATCCGGGTTCAGCGTGTCCAGACTGATATTCACCCGATCCACGCCGGCGGCCTTAATTTCCTTCGCCATCGGTGCCAGCAGCGTACCGTTGGTGGTAAAAGCCAACTCCGACAGATTGGGAAGGCTTGCCAGCTCCTGGAAGAGGGAGAGAATGCCCCTGCGCACCAAGGGCTCCCCCCCGGTGATGCGGATTTTCCGAATACCCAGCCCCACCGCCTCCCGGGCAATTTCCGCAATCTCCTCCAGAGAGAGAATGTCGCAGTGGGGCTGCTTGACAATGCCCTCTTCCGGCATACAGTATACGCACCGGAGATTGCATCGGTCGGTGACTGAGATGCGAAGATAGGTAATCTCCCGCCCATAATGATCTTTCATATTGATTCTCCTTGCCCGCAGGACGCACCCAGGATTTCCGCCTGCGTCGTGACACTGTCCACAATTTCATGAATATACTCGCAGTTTCCGCACAGGGAAAGCCACTCCGGCAGCCCGTGTGCCTGCCGCAGGGAAGTTGTCAGCTCCTGTTCCGGGATCAGTCCCAGCGCTGTTACCAGCGTATCACAAACCAGACGCTGTGTATACCCCGTGTCCAGATGCCGTACCATAACCCCTGAAATTCTTCCATCGCCCAATATCTCGTCGATGGTCGCGCGGCGGATGGCTGAAATCTGATATGCCCGAATGCATTCTTTTTGATTACGCACCATTCCGCCCAGAGCCGCCCTTTGCTCAATCACGGCAACAACGCGGCCCCCGACTGTACAAACTGCCGCGTCATGATCTGCCCGATGTCGCCTCTGCCCAGAATTACAATTTCAATACCCAGATGATAGTGCCCCAGATTGACCAGCTTTTGGGCTGTGCCCGCAGTGAAAACCCCAGAAGGTCTGGTCCCCCAGACTGGAAGTGAACCGATGGGGCGTTCTCTGCAGCCGGTAGCCAGAATGCATCGTGTAAAAGAAACCTGATCCAAACCCACACTGCCGGGAAGCAGGGCGGTTTGATCCCGATTCAGCCGCAGGACCGTCGTTCCGGTCCGGACGTGAATGTGGGATTGCGCTATCCGGTGTATGAACCGCTCCGCATATTCGGGGCCTGTGAGGTCCTCTCCAAAATACCCCCGACCGAAGCCGCGGTGGATACACTGTGGCAGAATCCCGCCAAGACGGCAGGCGCGCGCTATCAACGAAATCCGGGGAACCCCGGCCATCTGTGCCGAAAGCGCTGCCGCCATCCCCCCTGCTCCGCCGCCAACCACGAGAAGATCATAAGTTTCCATATTCTCCACCGCCCAGCAGGCTGGAGCCGACACCGTCCTTGGTGACGAATTTCGGCGGAATCCGCAGCTCCTCCGCCAGCAGTTCCATAATGGCTTGTGTGCAGCCCCCTCCCTGACAGCGGCCCATACCGGCGCCGGTCCTGTACTTTACGCCATCCACGGTTGTTGCGCCGCGGCGGATGGCTTCCAAAATTTCACCCTTTGTGACCTCTTTGCACCAGCAGACGATCTCACCGTACTCCGGCTCGCGCCGGACAAGCTCGACGCGTTGCGCCCACGGTTGTGTTCGTACCTGTACGATACCGCGCCGCATTGGAGAAATAGTCGGGTTTTTACAGTCTTTTCCCAAAAAAGCGACGATTTTTTGCGCAGTATACCGGCCAAGCTCCCAGGCGCAGGTCAGCCCGGGCGTTTTGATGCCAATCATACTGAACAGGCCATTTTCCTCCAGAAGGGTAAAGCTGTGAATGGACGTATCCTCCGGCACGTAATTGCCTGACGAGTCTCTGCGGACGAAAAGGAGATTGGGCCGCCGAGCACCGAAATTGCAGATTACCTGATCCATCGGCAGCTCAGGGGCCACGCGGCTGCACAGGGTTTTGATAAATTCCAATCCTTCTTTGGTGGTAGCACAGGAGTCCTTGCCGCCTCCCAGCAGTTCGGACGGACCGACGAGGATATTGCCGTCCACCGTGGGAACCAGCGTCAGCCCTTTGCTCCCATCCTCCGGCTCATGAAAGATCACATGGTACAAAAAGCCGTCAAGCCCGTCGTCTAAAACAAGATAATCTGCCTGGGAGGGAATCACCCGCACCAGAGGCTTCTCCACCAGTTCCCGCACCGCATCGGAAAACAGTCCCGCGCAATTAACCACGGCTCCGGCGCAATAGGACTCGCGTTCCGTCCCCAGCAAGAAACCATTTTCACGTCGCGCGATGTGTAAAACTTGCTGGGAGAAGCGAAATTCGGCGCCGTTGGCACGGGCGTTTTCAAACGCCGCGATGCACAACTCCCATGGATTGACGCTTCCGGTTCCGGGGGCGTAGAGTCCGTGCGTCACCTTCTGACTGAGATGCGGTTCCCGTTGCAGCACTTCTTCGCGGCTCAGCAGGCACAATCCCGGGACGCCGTTGCGAATACCCTGCTCGTACTTTTTTTGCAGCACAGCCTCCGCCCGCGGGCCAAAACAGACCAACAGAGATCCGCAGCGGTGAAACCGCACATCCAATTCCGTACACAGCCTGTCAAAGCCCGCGTTGGCCCGCGGGCACAATTCGGTTTTCAGCGTGTCCGGCTTGGTGTCATATCCGGTGTATATAATGGCCGTGTTCGCCTTGGAAATTCCGGTGCAGACGTCCTCTTCCCGCTCCAGATCGATGATCCGCAGGTCATAGGCGGACAATGCCCTGGGCGTGAAACAGCCCAGAAGCCCCGTTCCCACGATTACAACATCAGCCCGCTCCATGGTCAAAAACACTCCCGGACCTGCCCGGGATGATCCAGCTTGTAACCCCCATGGATTCCATCTTTTCGCGGAAATCCCCACTTTGAAGCACATCCAGCAGCTGGCGTACCATGGGGGTATCCCAGGCGGCGTCCGGAATCAGAAGGTCATACTGCTTCGTGCAGATGAGCACAAAATCCAACCCGTACAGCTTGGCGGCGGAATAGATACCCATGCCCGCGTCACCGGTTCCGGCCTCGATCTGCGCTGCCACTAACACATGTGTAAATTTCTCCCGGTCGTAGCCATAGATCGAATCGGCGATCAGATACTATTATTTTGCACAGATAGTCCATCAGAATATAAGGCGCTCAATGGTGCGATCAATAGCGGATTAGGAGACATCCTTCATTCTTACTCATGTCGTCCGCTTGCTTAACCCTCTTTCCAGATATAGATCGGCATCGGAGGATCGCCATGCCGGTTGCTCCATTCACAGCACAAAACCGTATAGGCGCGCTCATCCACGGCTTTCAAATGCTGTAGGACCGCATTTTTCTCCTCATATCCGTTTTCTTTTCCATAGTAGAGCCCAATTGCCATTACACCGCGAGGCTTTAGAAGGTCAAGCCCAGCATCAATTGCCAGAATCGATGATTCCGCTCTGGTAAAAATCAAACGATTTCCGCCAGGCAGCCGCCCGAGATTGAATACAATGCAGTCTACCGTTCCCGCTTCGGCATACCGCTCCATGTTGGCATGACTGTCCAGAATTACATCGGCCTGCAGCCCCTCTTGCTCCAGCAAAGCATTCGTCTGGCTGACAGCCTCCTGCTGGATATCAAAGGCAAGTACATGACCGCTTTTCCCTACCAATTGGCACAGCAATGCGGTATCCCGCCCTTTACCCGCTGTCGCATCAATGCAGAACATGCCTTCCCGCACATTTTGCTTCAAAAATTCATGCACCATGCCCAGTGTATTGAGTTTCATTTGATGCGCCTCCCGTGTTTCAGATAGACTCTATTATAACAAATATACAGGAAATTGCATCCATGGAATAATCTCTGAAATGCCCCCAAAACATTTTCATTAATCTGCTTACCATGGTTTGTATGAAGTTTTGCTGAGCCTGCTGATATTTACATTGGAATGTCAAATAGCAAAAAGTCCTGCAGCTTTTGAAACTACAGGACTTTTGTAGTAAAAGCGCCCCGTGAGAGAATCAACTCCCACGGGGCATTCTTAGACTGCCAACTGATGGGTCCCAGCAATGCCAGGAATTTCCGTCCCAAACCTAGCCGCAGCGCCAGCAACGGCAACAGCATCTACACCACATAATGGACCATGCGACCGGGTCAATTTTGGGTCAACGTACTTGATAACCACTCGCCCTGATACCGTAGAGGGGTTGTAAGAGGCCCATGTGATCGTTTCGGGGCCAGTTTCAAAATACATCTTCTGCGTAAGCGGGCCGATATTCTGCACGCCTTATTGTGCAACAATGTCTATAAAAAGCTACAGAGATATGTTCTACGGTGTTCTGGGCGCGCTGGGATTGGATATGAGGTTGACGGCAAGCAGCGGCACACGTATACGCCCCACAGCTGCCGCCACACTTTCGTCACGTTAATGAAGCGGGTAGAGGCAGACAGCAAGGACAAACTGGAGCTGATTGGATACACCAGTGAGGAGATGCTGCGGTACTATCAAGATGTCAGCATTGACGATTTGCGGAAGATCACGGATAGAATTTGATACTGAAACAGGTCTGCAATAGCACTCCACTTTAATCAATTTTGAGCCATTTTTAATAAAAAAAGAAAATCACCGAAATGCCTGTAATATCAAGCACTTCGGTGATTTTTCTGGTGGAGAATAGCGGGATCGAACCGCTGACCTCTTGACTGCCAGTCAAGCGCTCTCCCGAAGTATCGGGTATGCACCCCCACAAAGCCTACCCCCACAAATACGGATATTTACTCAGCTGTAGAGAGTTTATTTGAGCCGCAGCACTTTACGATGCCACCGCAGAGCGCGATTCCTTATCGTCGCTGATGCTGTCAAGACCATTCAAAAACTGCTGCACATTCAGGTTCAGTTCGATATCCAGCTTATAGCCTTTGAATACGTTAACCCTCTTGATGATGTAATTCGCAATCATCTTCTTGACTTCCATATCGCTGTCATCGAAAATCTCCGACCACGTGCGAATGCGGGAAAGCTCAGACCTCATTTCGCTGACCCTTGCATTGCCACGTTCCAACTCAGCTGTCAATGCGGTTAACCGCTCGCTGGTGGCTATAACCTTATCGCGGCACTCATTTACAACCTCGGTCAGAACATCTTTGGGCATATTGCTTTTTCCAAGAACAACTTTCACCATTTCAGCCTTTATAGATTCATATTCCGTGGTTGCCTTGCTGTTCTCGGCTTTGGCTCTTTTAACTTCTGCTCGCAGTTCAGCCATGCGGCGATTTTCTGTGCTCCCGAGAATCACGTTGTCAGAAGCGGAAGACATGCGGTCGAAAATCTGATGCAGTACCTGAGTTACTGCATCATCAAGAATATGCATAGTATAACCGGTTTGACCATCGCAGTCAAGGCGGCGCCGCGTTTTGTTATAGCAGATGTAGCGAATGCGCTTGACGCCCTTTCTTTCACCGTTCGCAAGCTTGACCACTTTCCCATTGGTGGTTAGGACCAGGCGCCCTCCGCAATGCCCACAGAATACGTTTCCGGAAAGAAGCGATTGACCTGCGGTATTCAGCGGAGCTGTTCTTTCTTCATTCTTTTCATATGCGCGTTCAGTCATAAGCTTTTGCACAAGATCAAAGGTGCTTGGTTCAATGATTTGAAGTTCCTGAAAAGGTTCTGAGTAAGTTGTTCCGCTACGAAGAATGCCTTCATACATTACGTTGTGAAGGATCGCGCCTACTGAAGCGTCATGCCAATTAGTTCCGTTGCGGGTTTTGATGCCCTTATCGTTAAGGAACATGGCAAGCCGCCAGCGTCCGTAACCCGCTGATACGCATAGATTAAACATCATGCGTACAACTTCGGCTTCTTCCTCATCAATGACCAATTTGTTCACTTCGTGCTTGCGCTTGTTGATGATGCCGCTTTTTTCAAGGTGGTAGCCATACGGAGGCGTGCCACCGCGGAAGCGTCCCTCCTGAACCATCTGCCCGAGAGCTGTTTTGGTTCTTATGGAGGTTTTCTGGCTTTCTCCGTCGGCCTGCCAGAAGCGGATGTAGTTTGTCAGGCGATCCGTATGTGATTCAAACCGCTGTTCTCCCTCGTTGACGCTCCATACCTTGATTCCTTTTTTTGCAAACCATTCAACTACAAATGGCGTTTCGTCAGATTTTCTGCCGAGTCGGTCAAACATAAATACTAATAAAATATCGAATTTTCCTTTTTCGGCATGTTCTTTAATAAGTTGAAGTTTATCGCGGTCTGCTGCGCTGACCTTATATCCGGAAACGCCGGTTTCCTGTTCCTCACGAACGATGGTCCAACCCATACGCTCTGCAAATTCACGGCATGCTTTCCTCTGCATAGGGATATCTGCCTGATTCTGCTCATCGTGGTCTACCTGTTTAGCAGTAGAAACTCTGTATAAACAATAAACTCTTTCAGCCATTTTGTATCCGTCCTCTCATATAATTGGTGTTTTGTGTGAGAGACCGGACACTTGATATGTTTAATTGTCAAGGAGCAATTGGCTTTTCGCCAACGACATTATCTCACACAAAGCAGGAGAAAGCTATATAAATAGCTGGGTTTTTCGCATATTAGCATTAGAAAAAACCGCCTTTAAGTTATGTTTTGAAATTACGCAGTCCTAATTACATAAGCATTTATCAATGCCTTTTTTATAAAGTCAGCNGCTTCTCTGTTCGGCTCCGGAGCAAAAANCAANGTNACAGGTATCCCGTTTATTTGGACTTTTATGGATTCTGTTNTTTTATCCTGCNGAGTTNTTTTCATAGCGAAGCCTCCTATTCCACGTCCANGGTAAACCCATGGNCCGCATCGATATCTTTGGACATTCTGATTTCACCTTCTAATGGCGAATAGAGCTTTATATCCAACTGCCTCAGCTTATGGAGAAAATCCAGCGTTTGAGCCGAGTCTCTCCCGAGACGAGTCAGTTGTTTTACCAGCAAGGTGTCCATTTTCCCTTGCTCGGCGGCATGTTGAACTTCAATAAGGCCGGGACGATCAGATTTCAGGCCGTTTCCCAAATCTTCGGAACAGCCAACAACTGTGAGACCCAACTGTTCCGCATAATCATAAAGTTCCTTCTGCTGACCTTTCAGCATACCATGGGCATCCTCCGGTGCGTCAATTCTGCAGTACAGCCATGCTCTTTTTTTCTGTTCCATTTATATTTTACCTCTGTTCTTTGTTAATGTGGTTTGATCTCACAAGGACGCGGCAGGGCGCATTTGTCCTGCCGCGCAGTTTCTAAGATCAAAAAATCTGCTTATTCTTCATTTCAATGCTTCTATTCGGCACTGCTTCCCGAAGCTAGGGCGGCAACATAAATGGTTTGCTGGTTAAGCAAACGCCATAGGAATTTCACCTCTCCGTGGTTCTCACCGAGCCGTCCCCATTGCTTGAGTCTGTGGCTGGACGGAAGTAGCGTTAGCACTGTCCGTTTCATTGCGAAACAGCCCACCACGGGCTGTTTTATGACCGGGCCTTGCCGCTCGTCGCCTTCGATGCCATCGGTTCGACGGATGTCTGTCACCCATCCGCAGGTAGTCTTGGCGCGCCCGTCATTGTCGCTGCCGCTCATCACGGCCGGACAGATCATGTATTTATGCTGCCGGATATGAAATTTTCAAGGAACGACGAGGGAATAGAAAAACCCCCTCACTTACTTACCCGTTGAGTGAGGAGGTTGAGCGGAAAAATTTGTACAATGAGGAACAATTGGAAGGAACTCGGCAACGTGACATAATTATATGCAACAAAAAAGAGCATACCAATGATACCCATGGATATACTCCTGTGAATTATTTTATAAAATTGATGAGATTGCTTGTATTACCCTCCCGGCATTTTTCAGTTTCCCGCTTCGGCCCGGGCCACCCGCACAAGTCTGTCATAGGCATAATCAAAAAAGCCGCGATAGGCGGAACAGAAACGGTTCAGCCCTGGCCTGCAGCTGTCACCGCCGTCCCGTTCCCGGCGGCATCCGCCTCTGCACAAATTGCGCCAGCGGCATTCCTGACACTCCGGCGCCATTGCCGCCGACTCCTTGATAAAACGCTCCGCCGTCTTGCTTTGCAGCATCTCTTCAATTTTCATATCATGGATATTGCCGAGGCACCACGAATCAGTCATATAGAAATCACAGGGATACATGCTGCTGTCTGCTTCTATTGCGCAGTTACAGGAACAAATTCCGCTCATGCCGCATGCTTCCGGTTCCCGCCCATTGATTATTCCGACCAGATTGTCGAAATACCGGATGCTGACGTATTCGCCGTTCATCAGGTCTTCATACCATCGGTCAAATAGCCGCTTCAAAAACTTTTCAAGATCGGCGGGCTTCAGAGAATACGCAGACCGCCCATGTCCTTCTTCCAGCGGGTCCAGGCAATTGATGAACTGCAAATAATGGAATTTATTTTTTTTGTAAAAATAATAAATTCTGTCGGCATGGCGTGCGGAATTGGAGGTAACAACCGATAGAATGTTGTATTCTACCTGATAACGGTTGAACAGTTCCGCCGCTTTCATCACCCTGCCGAACGTGTCTTCCTTATGAGCGTCCACCCGGTGAAGGTCATGAACATCTTTTGGGCCGTCCAGGGAAAGCCCTACAAGGAAACGATGATCATGTAAAAACCGGCTCCAATTTTCATCAATCAGCATCCCGTTTGTCTGAATTGAATTCATGATCCTGACGTTAGCTTTGCCGTATTTCCGTTCGAGGGCGATCAGCCTTTCAAAAAACGAAAGGCCGGCGAGCGTGGGTTCTCCGCCCTGAAAAGCAAATCCGCAGGTACGGTCGGCATATTCCAGGCCTTTCCTTACTATGGTTTCCAGTGTTTCTTCCGTCATAAGCCCATAGGAAGCGACCTTCCTGCCTAGCGCTTCGGATTGGTAAAAACAATATTCGCACCGCAGGTTGCAGTTGCTTGAGGCCGGTTTGATGAGAAAATAAACGGGCGGCATATAACTCTCCCTCCTGCGGCCTGAAGGATACCCCGGCTGCATGTTCACCGGTATTTAAGAGAAAAAGAAGAGTTCACTTCATTGTCATAAACGGCATCAGGTTATGGGGAGCTGTTCCCACCAGGAGCCTGCGCCCGTCGCTGTAGCCGTCGCCCCGCCGGGCTAGGGCATCGGTCAGATATCCCCGTAGCCGTTTCAGATTTCCGGCATAACCGGTGTCCTTAGAGAGGTCCATCAGTTCCCGTGGATCCTGCGACAGGTCGAAAAGCTGTTCCTGACCCGTTTGACTGAACCAGATGTATTTCAGGTTGCCCTCAACGATCCATTGATTTGAGAGAACGCCCAGGGTGTGTTCCCCGTGAAGGAATGGCCGCAATGCATTGACTTTGCCGCGGGCTGCGGGCAGCAAGCTGGCACCGTCTAACCCTGCAGGGATGGGAATTCCCGCCGCGTCCAGCAGCGTCGGCATCACGTCTCGCAGTTCAACCACGGTCTCATTGCGGCTGCCTTTCTTCGGAAAATCCAAAAGATTCCCGGGATCGCCGAGGATCAGCGGCACATGGGCCGAGCCCTCATAGGGAAGCGACTTGCGCAGCAAGTTGAAGTCGCCCAGCATATCGCCGTGATCGGAGACAAAAAGGATCACGGTATTTCTCAATTCACCGGAATCCTGAAGGGACATGTAAAAGCGGCCGATCTGGTTATCAATGTGCGCAATGGATCCGTAATAGGCCGCTCGGGCCCGACGCAAGGCCTTGGGAAGAACTTCGCCCGCCGATGTATTGACGTATTGGGCCAGACGCTCATGATCGGGCTGTTCCCAATTTGCGTGCAGCGGGCTGTCGATTTTCTGGCGGCCATAAAGGTCATAATAATACTGAGGCGGATCTAGCGGAGCATGAGGGCGCACATAACTCAGCATCAAAAAGAATGGGACCGTGGGGTCCCGCCGCTTAAGAAAAGCGGCAGCCTGCTGCGTTACCCAGTTGGTTGGGTGATATTTTTCATCATAGGGGAAAGGGCGTGCCAGCCAGGAATTGCATTCAAGCCCCGAATCGTTCAAATCCGCATTCGGGAGTTCCCGGCGGAGCCACGTAAGATAATCGTCGTTGCGTTCGCTGTGTTCAGATATCGGAATCCCCGGATTGCGTTCGGTATGCAGGTAGCCGTCGTGAAGTTCTACCTCGTCAAAGCCCAAGCGATTCCTCGCCGGCCACACATGCATTTTCCCCACACAGTGGGTTTGGTATCCGCGAGCGCGGAAGACTCCGGGCAGCGTTTGTTTATAATTCCAGGCAACTCGGTCCTGATATCCCAGACGGCCGTGGTGATCCTGGGAAAGCCCGGTCAGAAGGGCGGCCCGAGCAGGTACGCAGCTGGGCACCGCCGAGTAAGCTCTGGTAAACGATATGCCGTCCCGGGCAAGATGGTCCAGCCAGGGCGTTTCCACCACCGGATGATTTAAATGCGAAAGGCAGTCGCCTCTCATCTGATCTGCCATAATCACCACAATATTCGGTTTATCCATCCTGATCAGCTCACATTTCTTTCTGATGTTCAAATAGTACACCCTGCTCAAAGGGCAATCGAGATGTCACAATGTTTACGGGGAACTGCAGACTGCACAAAAGGGCCCGAAAATTCATGCGCTCGGGCACGGATTTTAAACGATCCTTCTGCAAATCATTTGCCGGCATCTGCGCAGCTTTTTGTGACCCGTGCGCCCGACCCTCTATGTGATGAATACAGTCGCAGCCGCACTTTTTCCCTGGTCATAAAAAACTTTATTTCTCATATCTTCTTCTGCTAAAATCGATATGATATAATGATTTTAATTCAATTCCATGATAAAGGCAATGGAAGAAGGTGATATTTGATGTCAAAAAGTAATAGCCGTATTCCTTTTCAAAGTTATGAAATGCTGCTGAAATCGTTTTTGAGTCATTCGCTGATCCGGGTCAATTTTTGGAATGACTTCGTCCTTCCTGAAAACTGGAATTTTACGGACAGGGTGAACGATAATTTTCATCTTGCCTACATCCGCAAAGGAAGCGGCTATTATTTGCTGGGAGATCAGCGGGAGGAGATGACGGATGGGAAGATTATCTTTGTCAGCAATGGATTTCCCCACAGCAGAATCCTTGACCCGAACCGCAGGCCTCACATTTTCCTGCTTCGATTCAGCATTCTTGACAACAATACGCTGATGCCGCTGCAATTACCCTGCAAACCGTTCGCCTTTGCCCATACACCGGCGGATCAGATCAATTTCTACCGGCTTTTCAATATGGCAAAAGACGTGCTAAAAAATAACTCATCAAAGGACTTCCCCTGCCCCCAAATCTGCAGCGCCATGCTGTCGCAGATTTTATTGACGCTGTATGAAAGTCTGGCGCCGAAAAAACTGGCCGCGGCCGATGATCCTCGAATTACAGATACGATAAAATACATGACGGACAACATCAATAAAAATATAAGCCTTCATTACCTCACTGTTCGATCGGGGCTATCCAGAAACTACTTTCGACATCTTTTCAAAGCACAGTGCGGATTAAATCCGAAGGAATATTTCATTCAGTTAAAGTTACGTTATGCACGTGAATTACTGTGCGAAACCAACTGCAAGATTCAGGACATCGCGAGTTATTTGGGATATAGCGATCAATATACCTTTTCCAAGCAATTTAAGGGGCACATGGGAATATCCCCTTCGAAATTAAGGAACAATCGCTAAAAAGTGGCAACAAAACGAGTAGGGTGAACGAATCAAACCAGCATACATAATGCGAAACTTTGAGATCATTTAAAAACGGCTTTCTAAAAAATTGCTTTTACAATTTAAGGCACACGTATGGAACGCTCGGGATAAAATTAGTAGATCGACAGCTTATAAAGAACTGTCGACCTTTTGATTGTGGTTTCAGCGCATAAAACTACCAGCTCTGCTGTTGGGACCAAACGCATTTAGCAGTTTTCGTTATTTCGGATCGAAACGGAGAAACTGACAATCACATTACCTGCGTAGGAATAGGACTCGCGAAGTTTGCCCGTTAACCGGCTGTAAGACGTGTAATGAGGTTGATAGTCGTTCGATGCCTCTTGAGAGGCATGCTAGTACTTTGCCTTTTCAGGGCTTGTGCATACCACGCATCATGGTTTTTACTGTTATTCATTTTACACTTCTCCATACAAACGTAATGTGCATTGCATGAATTCTGCCGCCCGCTTCAAAATTTTCGTGTTTATTGTTGACATATGCCCGAAACTGGTTATAATAGTATTCGTAAGCGACATATGTCCGAAACTACAAGGAGGTGAACAAAATGCCAGGAAGAAACGGAACCGGCCCTATGGGTGCCGGCGCAATGACCGGAAGGGGCCTTGGCCTCTGCTCCGGGGCTGGAAATCTCGCCCGAGGTGCCAGACTTGGTCTTGGACTCGGTATGGCCTGCAGGAGAGGCTTTGGCCGCGGCTTTCGGATGTTTTCTGCCGATGAGGAAATGACGGCGAATCATTGCAAAGAACTTCTTCAGTTGCAGAAGAACACGCTGAAGAACCGGCTTGCGGACATTGACAGGCAGCTGGAAAGTCTGTAAGGCAAGCGGGAACAACCGGGGGACGCTCCGGCCGTTTCCGTTTTGAAACGAGGTGAAACAATGCCAAGACCAAGAAAGTGGAGAAGAGTCTGCTGTCTCCCCGAAAGCAGCCGGTTTGGTCCGTTGGATGTACATGCGGACGATACCGTTACGATGACGGTGGATGAGTTTGAGTCCATCCGGCTGATTGACGTGGACGGATTTACGCAGGAGCAATGCGCGGCGCAGATGGATATTTCCCGCACTACGGTGCAGGGAATTTACGACAGCGCTCGAAAAAAGCTGGCGCAATCGCTGGTAAACGGCAAGGTGCTGTTGATCGAGGGCGGCGAATATCGCCTTTGCGATGGGCAGGGGCACGGCTGCGGCGGAGCCGGATGCCGCCGTCACCGGTGCGGCAGGCACTTTGAAAATATGGAAAACGAAACGGAGGACACTCATGAAAATCACGATTCCCATGAATGAGCAGAAGCTGGAATCCGGCGTATGTCCGTCTTTTGGACGCGCGCCGTATTTCCTGCTCTATGATACAAATACGAATGAGAGCAAATGGATTGCCAACAGCGCGGCGGAAAGCTCCGGCGGGGCGGGGATTGCTGCTGCTCAGCTTTTAGCGGACAGCGGCGCGGATACTTTAATCACGCCCCGGTGCGGGGAAAACGCGGAAAAGGTACTAAGCGGCGCAAATATAAAGGTTTACCGCTCCGTGGACGGAACGGCGAAGAAAAATATCGACGCACTGATTGAGGGAAAGCTTTCGCCACTTTCGGAGTTCCACGCGGGCTTTCACGGTCATGGCGGATAAGCCTCTGACCGTCGCGGTGCTCAGCGGCAAGGGCGGCACGGGAAAAACACTGGTGTCGGTCAATCTCGCGGCAGCGGCCGGTGAAGCGGTGTATCTGGACTGCGACGTGGAGGAACCTAACGGTCACTTGTTTTTCAAACCAGAAAAGCCGGAGGAAGAAACCGTTGCGGTTAAGATTCCCCAAATTGATACAGAGCGCTGCACCGGCTGCCGGAAATGCGTGGAGTTCTGCGCGTTTCACGCGCTGGCCTTTGCAGGCAATCATCCGATGCTGTTTGACGAGGTATGCCATTCCTGCGGCGGGTGCGCCCTGCTCTGTCCCGCTGGGGCGATCCGGGAGACGGACAAGGCGGTGGGAACGGTTTCCTCTGGCAGATCGGGCCATGTAGACGTGTTTACCGGGCGGCTGAACATTGGGGAAGCCTCCGGCATTCCGGTAATTAAGCACCTGCTGGGGAAAATTCCAAGCGGCGGAGAACGCCCCGTTTTCATCGACTGCCCGCCCGGCAGCGCCTGCGCCGTGATGGAGAGCATTAAGGGCGCGGATTTCTGTGTTCTGGTGGCGGAGCCTACCGTATTCGGCGCGCACAATCTGGCTATGGTTTATGAGCTGGTGACGTTGTTCCGTAAGCCCTTCGGCGTGGTGCTGAACAAATGTCAGGAAGGCGAAAATCCTTCGGAGGCATTCTGTCTGGAGCATCAAGTTCCCATTCTCGGTCGCATCCCGTTTGATCCCGAGCTGGGCGCGCTGAACTCGGAGGGAAACATTGCCGCGCGGGAAAACCAACGGTATCGGGAACTCTTTGGCTCCCTGCTTGAGCGGATTGGAAAGGAGGCACAGCATGAAGCAGCTTTTGATTCTCAGCGGTAAGGGCGGCACGGGGAAAACCACCGTCGCCGGGGCATTTATTTCTCTTTCAAAGGCAAAAGCCTATGCCGACTGCGATGTGGACGCGCCGAACCTGCATCTGATTTCCCATTGGAGCAGTGCCCCCCAGCGATCCGACTACTTTGGAATGCCCAAAGCCCGTATTGATACCGCCAAATGTATCGGCTGCGGCGAGTGCCTTTCACATTGCCGTTTTGACGCGATCAAAGCCGGAACCCCGTTTCGGGTGAAGCCCTTTGCTTGCGAGGGCTGCGGGGTCTGCGCGGCGGTCTGTCCGGCAGGCGCTGTTTCCATGGAACCCGCACCGGCAGGCAAGCTCGCGCTGTACCGGGACGACGCGCGCGCTTTTTCTACAGCGAAGCTAAGTATGGGCAGCGGCACCTCCGGAAAGCTGGTCACCGAGGTGAAGCGCCGGATGGGTTCTGCCGCCGAAGACGTGGAGCTCGCGGTGATCGATGGCTCCCCCGGCATCGGCTGCCCGGTGATCGCCTCCATCAGTGGCGTAGACATGGTGCTGATCGTGGCGGAGCCGTCCCTCTCCGGCATCAGTGATATGGAGCGCATTGTGAAAACGGCGGAGTCTTTTCACGTAAAAACAGCGGTGTGCGTCAACAAGGCCGATGTCAATCCTGCTAAAACGGAGGAGATACTCTCATTTTGCCGGGAAAGGGGGATTCCCTTTGCCGGGGTAATCCCCTTTGACGCAGAGGCGGTGAAAGCGATTAACAGCGGAAAAAACATCGCGGAGCTGGACATTCCCTCTGGCCGGGCGGTAAGAAAGGTCTATGAAAATGTGATGGAACTGCTTTGGAAGGAGGCGAAACAGCATGATCATAAAAGTGCTGTCGGAGAACACGGCGGCATCGGATGAATTCGGATGTGAGCATGGCTTGAGTCTGTATGTGGAAACGGGAAAGCACCGTCTGCTGTTTGATACCGGAGCCAGTGGCCTGTTTGCGGAAAATGCTGTCCGGCTGGACGTGGAGCTTTCGGTGGTGGACACTGCCGTTTTATCCCACGGGCACTATGACCACGGCGGGGGGCTGAAAACCTTTTTGGATAAAAACAGCCGTGCCAAGGTGTACGTGCGGGAACAGGCCTTTGAGCCGCATTATGCTGACCGACCGGACGGAAACAAGGCATATATCGGCCTTGACACGACGCTCCTGCCCAATGAACGTTTCGTGTTCTGCGGGCAGCNTCANAANATNGACGAGGAATTGGAGCTGTTCTCGGNGGTTCGGGAGGTNANGCCCGCCCCCTCCGGCAATGCGGAGCTGTACCGGAAAGCGGGNGAAGACTTTTTNCCGGACGATTTNTCCCATGAACACAATCTCGTGATCTGGCAAAACGGGCGCGCGCTTCTGATTGCAGGATGCGCCCATCGTGGGATTCTCAATATTGTCCGGCAGTTTGAATCGGATCACGGGCGCTTTCCCGACATTGTGGTCGGCGGTTTTCATCTTCACAGCCGCGGTTCCGGGAAAAGCGAAGCACCGGAGGCTGTGGACGCACTGGCGCGGGAGCTTCTGCAAACCGGCGCGCGGTACTACACCTGTCACTGTACCGGTCGGGAGGCTTATCTGCGGCTAAAGGCTGTGATGGGGAATCAGATCGGCTACTTAGCGGCAGGAAGCCGATTGGAAATTAATCTGTAAGAGGTGAAGAATATGAGTGAAAATTGTGACAACAACTGCGGAAACTGCGGCGAGGACTGCGCTGACCGCAAGGAAGAAAAGCATGATTTTCGGGAGACGCTTAATGAGCTGAGCCATGTCAAAAAAGTAATCGGCATTGTCAGTGGAAAGGGCGGCGTCGGAAAATCCTCGGTCAGCGCGATGCTGGCGGTCACCATGCAGCGGCTGGGATACCAGGTAGGCGTACTGGACGCGGACGTGACAGGACCGTCTATTCCCAAAGCCTTTGGCATCCGTGGAAAAGCCGAGGGAAGCGATTTAGGGCTGTACCCCAGGCAGAGCAAAACCGACATCGCGATTATGTCCGTCAATTTGCTTTTGGATAACGACACCGATCCGGTAATCTGGCGTGGCCCGATTCTTGGCAATACCGTGAAACAGTTCTGGACAGATGTGATTTGGGGCGATTTGGATTTTCTCTTTATTGATATGCCGCCCGGAACCGGCGACGTTCCCCTGACGGTTTTCCAGTCCATCCCCGTGGACGGCATTGTTATCGTAACCTCGCCGCAGGAGCTGGTGTCCATGATCGTCTCCAAAGCGCTGAAAATGGCGGAGATGATGAAGGTCCCAGTGTTGGGGCTGATAGAGAACATGTCCTATTTCCGGTGCCCGGATAACGGAAAGGACTACCATATTTTCGGCGAAAGTCATATTGACGAGATTGCCGGAAAACACGGGCTGAAGGTGCTGGCAAAGCTGCCAATAGACCCGAAAATTTCGGCTGCCTGTGACGCCGGGATGATTGAGCTGTTTGATGGAAACTGGTTTGACGCCGTCGGTGAGTTGCTGGCGGTGCAAGTATCCAAATCGAATGAATCGGAGGAAAAAATGATGATGAGAATTGCGGTTGCCGCCGAAGGCAAGAATGTGACGGAGCATTTCGGTCACTGTGTCAACTTTATGCTGTATGATGTGGAGAACAACAAGATTACGAAAGAGGAATCTGTGGACAATCCCGGCCACAAGCCAGGATTTCTCCCCAACTTCCTTGCGGATAAGGGCGTGAAGGTCATTATCAGCGGCGGCATGGGACAGGGCGCGGTGGATATTTTCAATGAACGGGATGTCGAGGTCGTGACCGGTGCTTCCGGCGACGCGAGGACGGCGGCGGAGCGCTACCTGAAGGGTGAGCTGAAATCCACCGGCAGCGTATGCCATGAGCACCAGCACCATGACGAGTGCGGCGAGTAAAAAGCCATAATCAATTTCTTGTAAAAAGAGAAGCAGCACCCAAAGGTACTGCTTCTCTTTTTGCCTGTACGTCAATCCCCGCTGTTCACATTTTCGCTATCGGCAGAATTGCTGATCTGACCTTCTAATTTATAAAAATCAGTACGTGCGAAACTGCTCAATCTTTCCTTGTCTGCCACTTTCCCTGACGCGTGTTTTGTCGACGCGATCAAGTCACCCAAAACACAATTTACGTATCCACCATATCCGCCGGAGGAACGTAAAAACTCCAGCCGCTTTGTATATTGTTCCGCCTGCTTTTTTGTGTCAGCGCTTAAGGCGCATTCCACCAGGCGTGAAACTTCATCGTAGGTATTCTGAGTAATTGCCGATTTCATATTGTTTTTATCACCTCGGTACTAACTGTCGGTTTTCACATCTTTTAAAACATCAATTGCCGACTCCAGATCCAACTCATTATGCAAAAAAGCGCTGCGAAGCAGTTCTCCCGGAATCATGGCGTCGTATTTATCCACCTGTGGAATCTGATCCGCTGGCAAAACCATGTCCGGGTCGTCCATGTCAATGGACAGCTCCGCCATTCTCCGGAACAGTTCGGTCCCTGAAAAGCCGCTTGTGATCTGCAGGTAATGGTCGCCCCCAAAAACGGAGTATATCTGAAGCGGCTCCTTGAGTCCGCAGCTGAGCAGGCACTTGATGGTTTTCATTGTCTTTGAGCCGACCCATGGGCAGAAATAGAAGGAGTTTTCCCCGCACGGGAGAATACTGTTTTCCAGCATACCAGACTCTCTTGCCAGAGAACGGGCGGCTTCCAGAACCTCTTGCGCCCTGGGTGTCAGGTACGGATAGCAGACGTCTTCTTCCAGAGCTTTTTTCATTCTCTGAACGATCTTGGTGTGGATATGCCCTCCGCTTCCGTTCCAGCTGGGAATCCGGCTGTTTCTCACCGGCGCGACATATACGATTTTCCGCTCCATATCGACATCGAGCGTTTTCCAGGTTCGTCCGGCCAAAACAAAAACTTCTCCCGATGTCGGGCAGCTGTCCAGAGTGCCGATTTCTCCCTCCTTGCTTTGCACATGGTAAGCCTGTTCATCCTGAAAAACAGCGTAGAACGAATAATGGTTTGTGATCCGCTCGCCACGGATACCTACGATAATTGTCCCGTTTTCCACACGCTGCAGGTAATCCTCAGCGATCATATAACGAAGAATCAGCCTGTATTCCTCCTGGGTAATCGTCTTCCGGAAGGCGGGAAGAAGCAGGACGCTCCGGGCCAGTTCCGGCGGGCTGAGCTCTCCGTAGGTCATCAGGGTGCTTAGCGTCTGATGCGCAAGAAGGCTGAATGGCTTTGGCTTCAGGGTGAACGGTTCCACCCAGCTTTCCTCAAGATAAAGCTGGATGATAGCAATCGCCCGCAGAAGCGTCCAGGGCAGCTGTTCAAAAACATTCCGTTCCGACGGCCCCAGCAGTTCCAGAAACATCATCTGCGATTTTCCGCTGCGCCGTCCGGAACGTCCCAGACGCTGGACGAAGCTGGTACAAGAGTAAGGCGCGCCGATCTGTATGGTAGAATCCAAATCACCGATGTCGATGCCTAGCTCCAGTGTCAGCGTGGCTGCGGCGACGGTCGGGCCTTCCCGGTCGCGCAGCGCGGCTTCTGCTTCCTGCCGCAGCGCGGCGGAAACACTGCCGTGATGTACAAAGAAAACGTCTTTTTCCTGCCTTTTGCGCGCGATCTCCTTCATGTCGGCGATAACCTTTTCGGCACTGCCCCTGCTGTTCGTGAAGATCAGGCACTTTTTGTCATGACAGTTATCGTAGAGAAAAGAATTGTATTCTTCCATAACTTTTTCCGCTTCTTCCGAGTCGTGAGGCAGGAGGAAGCTGTCGGCGCAGAGGGAGATCGTGCGTGCATGGTGTTGGATGCCAACGGCTTGCGCATGGCGGTTCGTCCCAGCCGCCAGATACCGGAGCGCGGGTTCATAGTCGTTCAGCGTGGCGGACAGGCCGACGCGCCTCGGGCGGCAGCCCGCGATTTTCTCCAGTCTGGACAGCAGGCACAGCACCTGCAGTCCGCGGTCCGTTCCCATGAAGGCGTGAATTTCATCAATGACAACAAACCGCAGGTCCCCGAAAAGGCGGGCCGCCTCTGACGGGCGAAGCATGAGCAGGGCTTCCAGCGATTCCGGCGTAATCTGCAAAACGCCCTGTGCTTCTTTCAGCGCGTGCTGCTTCATGGACTGAGAAACATCCCCGTGCCACGGCCAAACAGGGATACCGCTGTCCTCCAACAGACCGCTCAGCCGTTCGAACTGATCGTTGATCAGGGCTTTCAGCGGCCCGATATACAGAACGCCAACGGAGTTCGACGGGTGATGGTACAGAGTGGTCAGGATGGGGAAAAAAGCAGCTTCCGTCTTGCCCGACGCCGTGCCGGAAGCAATAATAACGTGATCGTCTGTGTCAAGGATTGCGGAGCAGGCCTCCGTCTGTACCTCGCGCAGGTCCGTCCAGCGTTTCCGGTAAATGTATTCCTGTATAAACGGCGCGTAGCGCTCGAACGCGGTTCCGCTCATATGTCAAATTCCGCGAAAAGCTCGTCCTCTTTGTCCGGCACTTCTTCCGGGTTTTGCTCGGCACTCTGGACGGAAAAGCCCTTCTCATTCACCAAAGTATCAAAGCTGAGCTCCGGATTCTGATGGAGGATATTCAAAAGGCCGAGAAAATCCCTTGTCACCTCGCGGGGCGTCAGGAGCTGATCCGCTCCCATGCGGGAAACGACCGCATTCAGAAACGTGGTAAGCTCCCGCTGCCCAAGCGGGCAGGTATAATTGTAATGGCAGCTATGAAGCTCGCAAAGGCGTTCCAGCAGAAGATAGATTTCCTCGGGGGTCAGTTGGTTCAGCTTGATCACTGGTCCGGAATAATCGGTATAGCCGTTTGCGCTGAACTGGTTATCCGCCAGGCGGGAGCGCAAAGCTTCGTAATTGAACAGGCCTCTGCGTTCGTCATAGACAAACTGCGGCGTGCCGCTCATAAAGACTCCGATATACCGGGCTTTCCCCTGCATGGTGTCGTTGAAAATCGTCAGGATCTTTTCATAGTTGCTGTCTCTGGCCTGCTTATTGGTAATCTTATAGAGGTTGACGCCCTCGTCCAGAAAGACGAGCAGTCCCTGATAGCCCGCCTTTACCGCAAACAGTGCGAACAGCTTCAGAAAATCATACCAGCTCTGGTCGTCGATGATGCAGTCCACCGAGAGGTTCTGCCGCGCTTCCGTTTTTGTTGTGTACTCGCCTCTCAGCCAGCGGAGCGCCGACTGCTTCTGTTCCTCCTGCCCGGTTTTCATCCCGCGCCAGTAGGCTTCGATCACCGTGGAAAAGGCAAAGCCATAGGCCATTTCGGAAAGCTCCGCCATGACCGCCGCGATTTTGCCGCTGACGGCGTCAACCATTCCCGGATCGCCGGGATGCAAGCCGCTTTCCTGAATGACGGCCGCCTGCAGGGAACTGATCCATTTCTGCAGAATCGCCTCCAGTGCCCCGCCCTCCGGCCGGGTCAGAATCGAAAGATGCTGCATCAGCTCCCGGTAGGTTGCAAGACCCTGTCCTTTCGTGCCGGTCAGCCTGCGTTCCGGGGAAAGATCCGCGTCCGCGACAACGAAATTCCGTTCCATGGCGTTATTGCGGATCATCTGCAGCAGGAAGCTTTTGCCGCTGCCGTACTGGCCGGTCACAAGACGGAACGACGCGCCGCCGTCCTCAATGGTGGATAAATCCTGTAAAAAGGCGCCTACCTCTTTCTGCCGTCCGACAGCGATGTGCCGAAGCCCGACGCGCGGCACGACGCCGGCAATCAGAGAATTGAGAAGCGCGCCGGATTCCCGGCGGCTGATCTTTACGGTCTGCATGATAACGTTCCCCCTAAGCAATTGATTTTTTCAAAGCCGGCGCGTATTCGTCCAGAATATGCGGCGATTCCTCGGCGGTATCAATCAGAATATCCCCNAGATATTGCATGGCCGCCGCATTAATGTCNTCCAGAAGAATCTGCGGCATNGTCAGCGCTTCCTCTGCGATTTTTTCCAGTTCCGGCTGCGAGTCAACGGACGCGGTCACAGCGAATAGAGCCTTTTCCTGCTCCGGCGATAGCGCTTCCATAAAGCCACGGAATTCTTCCGGCAGGAGAGATGCGTCGAAGCACTTTGTCCGGGCTTCCTCCGCCGGTATCGCGGGCGGATTTTCATAAATGTAGGCGAGTTCGTCCCGGTAATCGTCCTCTGCGATAATATCGGAATTTTCCACGACCAGAAGCGCGCGCCCCAGATATCGTTCCGACTGCCGGTTGATCTCCTGAATCAAAACTTCGTCTCCCGGCTGGGAAGGAGCCTCCCATGCGCTTTTCTGCAAGCGGTTCAGAAGACCTCGCGTCTCAGGCGACAGCGCCAGATAAATCGAGGTGACCTCTTTCACATCGGTCAGTAAAGCCTTTTCTGCTTTGGCTTCCGGTTCTTCCACCGAAAGTGCTTCCCGCACGGCGTCCGATTCTTCCCGCAGCGTGTTGATGCTTTCAAAATTAAGAACCACCTTCGCGGGCTTTTCCTCTGATGAATCGGTTTTCTGCCGATTGCCGTACTCTTTTGCCAGAAAGCTGTCGATCAGTTTTGAGGTTTCCGGGTCCAGCGTAATCCCGCGAAGACGGCCCCGGCATCCGCACAGGCTTCTCAGCGAGTTTTCGCCGTAGCGAACCAGCTCGTTGATGTAAGCGCGCAGTTTTGGATAAGCGGAATAGCCCTTGACCGTGAAGGCTATTTTTTGATTTGCCTGGGGGCATACCGCGCTTGCAAACGCATAGTACTCCTGTTTTTTTGCTCGGGTCGGACCATAGGTATCCAAGATGCCCTTTCCCGTCTTCTTTTGAAGTGCGGCGTCGGCAAGAGCCACAACCCGAGGGATAGCCTCCCGCATCAGTTCCTGATTGCCGTCTTTATAGAACTTGCTGCTGACAATGGAATAGTCGCACAGCGCGTCGATGAGAGAAAAAGAGAGCTTCAATGGAACCTCGGACGCATGTTGGGCAATCATCAGATCCGTTTTGGCCGAGGGCGAGGCGTGAGGGTTCTCCTGCTCTGAAAGGGAAAAGTCTGTAAGTTCATGCTGTCGGGCGAAGTCAAATATCCAATCTGCCAGATAACGGTCCAGCGCGGGAAATCTTTCCCGGTAGGCATTCCATACTTGCGTGAGCTTTTTATAGCCGTCCCGCGGGGTTTCCCATCCGGTTCCGCTGAGCAGCTCGTAGATCAGTACGAAAATGTACGACAGATCTGTGTCGATGTAATTTCCCTGGCGAACCTGGGAGCGCCAATAGAAATACCATGCCTGCTGGCTTTTGTTCATACTCTCATATGTCGGCCAATAAGACATGAAGGGAACAAAGGGAACTGCTTTCCCGTCCTTCTGGGCAAACCTTTTCATATCCGCAAAGAACTTTTCATGCGGATCATGGATCGAAACCCGGACCGTGGGAGCGGAATACTGCGGCCTTGCGGGAACGGCTTGTTTTTTCTCCGGCTCCCCCGGCAGCACCATGTCGGAAAAGCCGGGGGCTGTCGGTGATGGGGAATGGATATTGGCCTTTTCCTGCGGCTTGACGGGAAGCGTCTCAGCCGAAGCCATCCGCTTTTTGATGCTCCGGTAAGCGAAAATATATTGGATGATCCCCACAATCCAAAAAACCGGCGCCGTAGAGGGAACCGCGAAGGTTATGACCGCATAAACAATTCCGCAAATAATATGCAGTGCGTTAGTATTCACGATTCCGATATAAAGTACGGAAAGCCAATTGATCCAGGGAATAAAGGAGAGCACCCTGCAGAACTTTCCGGGCAGCTTAGGAGTTGTGCTTTTCATTCTCGGATTCCTCCTTTTCTGTGGATACTGGCTTGACCTCCATAATATCGGACACATCGCAATTTAACGCGTTGCAGATTTTCACGAGAATATCCGTATTGACATTTTCGCTTTTCCCCAGCTTGGCAAGCGAGGAGGGGCTGATACCGGCCGAAACACACAGATC